>MDTG01412325.1_pt1 | contig 27314 bp, 24 predicted proteins | sample 811421 | NCBI WGS metagenome assembly MDTG01 (sample SAMN05326645, study PRJNA326480) | marine metagenome | isolation source: seawater | place: Pacific Ocean: South East | collected 2011
TAAGACAAAGTACCATCAGCGCTGAAAGGCTTGACTACCGAGTTCGGAATGGATCGGGTATAACACTTTCGCAATAATCACCAGGCAGCATTTATGTACAATAATTAAGTTAAATGTCAAAATAAAAATGTATTTTATTAAAATATTTATATTTAAATTCAATTTTGAAGATTAAAGATTTCAAATTCTTTGAGTTTTTTTCCAACATATTTAGAGCCTGAAAGCGATAAATGACCATAATCAAAAAAGATTTTTTTTCCATTTTTATCAATTACTAAACATTGAGCAGTATTTTCGTCACAAAGGTATTTTTGTTTTGAAAAAAATTTTATATTTTCATCTAGAGCAATCTTTTTAAGTTCGTAATTAATATTTTTAAAATCTTTTTTTTCTAAGTATAACTTTTCCATTAATTGAATTAAATCATCTTGATTTACTTTTAATTTATTCTTAATTTTTTTTTTAATAAATCTATCATATTCAGTAGAATAAATTCCGCTGAAGGTTTTATATTCATTTGTTTGTGACATTAAAATAATTTTTTTATTTTTTTCTTTTAAAAATTCTATCAGCTTTTTTAATCCTTCAACTCCTTTTTCAGAAAAACGATAACTTAAAACAATGATATCTGCTTCTTTAAATGCTTGTGAAGCTAGCGTTTCGTTAGTTGTCTTAATTTTTTTATTAATTTCTAGAGTATTAATTAATTTTTTATTACTTTGAAAAGCGTATAGTTCCAATCTTCGCCATGCAAACTCAAATTCTTTGAATAAATTTTGATTTAAAAAAAATGCATTAAAAATACCAATTGAATGAGAATCTCCCATCACTAAAACATTTCTTGTTTTAATATCTTCAAAATAATTTTTATAAAGAAATTTTTTTGAATTTTTTTGTAAAACCTCATTATCCATTTCGTATGAGTACTGTTTAAATATACTTTCAAATCGATTTAGGTACCCATTATTTAAAATAATATTTGAACACACAAATAATATTAAAAATAAAATAATTAAAATTGTATATAAAATCTTCTTTGAAATTTTTTTTATTTTCCTAATTGGTTTTTCTACTAAATAATAAGATAAAGAAGATATAATTATTACTGATACTAAAATTAATAATTTTTTAAATATATCTCCTGATGTAAATTCTGTAATTCTAGAAAATGCAAATATTGGATAATGCCATAAATAGAGACTGTAAGAAATTATTCCTACAAAGACTACAATTCTTATTGAAAGTAAGTTGTCTACCAATTTTTTTTTATTATCTTCAATGATTAAAATTGATATTAAAATTATTGGAAATAGAGTTAAGTATGATGGATGTGCTGTTTTATGATCATATATCATCATACATAAAAACAAAAGAACAAAACTTATTATTTTTAATATATGTAAATTAGTTACAAAAAATTTAATTCTTTTTATTTTTTCCTCATTAATACAAATAAATGTTCCAACTAAAAGTTCCCAAGCTCTAGAGTAGATAAAGTAAAAATTTTCTTTTGGTATTATTAAAAATGAAAAAGTGGATAAAAAAGATAAAACTAAAATTGAATTAATCAAAGCATGAGATTTTCTTTTTAAACAATAAATTAATATGAAGGGAAAAAATATATAAAATTGCTCTTCTATAGATAATGACCATGTATGTAAAAAAGGTTTAATTAATCCATTATCATTTCCATAGATTTGATCCGAATAATTAAAATAAAAGTTTGAGGAAAAAAATAATGATGAAATAATTGACTCACTTAATTGAACCAAAGATGTGGGAACTAAAATATACCAACCAAGAAATAAAGTGACTAAAGCAACCAAAAGTAGCACGGGAAAAATTCTTCTAATACGCCTATATAAAAAAAATTTTATATTAAATTTTCCTTCACGATGCTCTTTGATAATAATTTTGGTAATAATGTATCCAGATATAACAAAAAAAATGTCTACACCAAGATAGCCTCCCGTAAATACTTTAACTCCAACTAACGAAATTTCAGCATGATAAATTATTACTGCAATAATTGCTATTGCTCTTAATCCATCAATCTCAGCTCTATAAAAATTTTTCATAGAAAAGTGATTTATAAATCTTTTATAGTAATAATACTATATTAAGATTAAAATTTTATTTAATATTTAAATTATAGATGAAGATATGTTTTTTTATATCAACACTTTCTTCGGGTGGAGCTGAACGAAACGTATCATTATTAGCAAATCATTTTGTAAAAAATAATGATGTTACTATTTTTACCCTAGAAAATAAAAGATCTAAACCATTCTATAAAATATCGAAAAAAGTTAAAATAATTAGATTAAACTTATTAAGTGAAAGTAAAAATATATTTTTAAGTATTATAAATTTTTTTAAAAGAATATTTGTAATAAGGAAAAGTTTATCAAATGAAAAGATAGAAACATATATTTCTTTTCTTGAAACTATGAATTTAACAGTTTTAATTTCATCTTTATTCTTAAAAAATATAAAGTTAAAAATAATATCTGATAGAAATAATCCAAAAAAATCTGAAAAACCGCTTCTAATCTCTATTTTAAAATTTCTGTTTTATAGAACCTGTGATTATTTAATCCTTCAAACAAAGGGGATAATTTCAAATTACAAATTTTTAAAAAAAAAAAAAATAAAAATAATAAGAAATCCTATAACAAATAACCTGATTGTAAAAAGAACATTTATTTTTAAAAAAAAAATTAAAATATTATGTGTAGGTAGATTGGAACCACAAAAAGATTATTATACGTTGTTAAAAGCATTATTTTTATGCAGTCAAAAAAATATTAAATTTGATTGTGACATCTATGGAGTAGGTTCTGAAAAAATTAAAATATTAGGTTTAATTAATAATTTTAAGTTGAAAAATAAAGTTATTTTAAAAGGTGTTACAAATAAAATAAGTAAATTATATCATAAATATGATCTTTATATTCTTACCTCAAAATTTGAAGGTTATCCTAATAGCCTTTTGGAAGCGGTATCAACTAGTGTTCCATGTATAAGTTCTGACTGTGAATATGGACCCAATGAAATTATAAAACATAAAGTCAATGGATTATTATTTGAAACTTCAAACTATAATGATCTCTCAAAAAAAATAATTTATTTAAATAATAGAAATATGAATTTTTATAAAAAATTAAAAAAATATAATAAAAAACATTATAATCCAAAAAAAATTAACTCTAAAATTTTATTATCATGGGACAGCATATTAAAAAAAAAATAAAAATTTTATTTTGCATAAATAGCTTGGCAACAGGAGGAGCAGAAAAACAACTTACTTATATTTGCAACTATTTAGTCAAATTCTATGAAATTCATATATTCTTATTGGAGAGTTCGCAAATTAAATATTCCCTCAACAGTAAAATTATAGTTCATAAAAAAAAAAATTTATTTGATTTTTGTAAAATTTTAAAAAAAATTGAACCCAAGTTAATTTTTTTAATTCTTCCTAAAACTTATTTTATTCTTGGAACAATTTTAATATTTTTTAAAAAATTCAAAGTAATCCTTATGAGAAGAAGTTTAAATTACTATCATAAAAATATATTTATAAAATTATACGAAAAATTTTTACATAATTTTACAGATATTTTTATATGTAATTCTATAAGCGCTAGAGAAGACTTAATTTATAGTGAAGGTGTTCCAAAACACAAAGTAAAAGTTATATTTAATTATATAAAAAAAAATAATCAAATTAAGTCCAAAAAAAAAATTCAAAAAGATTTTAAGATTCTTTATATTGCTAATTTCTATAAATATAAAGGGCATTACTTATTATTAAAAACACTTAGCTTAATTAAAGAATTAAATTGGAAATTATATTTAATTGGAGAAAATAGAGATATATCAAAAAAAGAATTAAGAAATTATTGTAGAAATTTAGAAATTTTAAAAAAAGTTAATTTTTTAAGAAAAAAAAATAAACTTTTAAATTATCCAAATATCAATCTTGGTGTTTCCTTTTCTAATACTGAAAGTTTTCCTAACTCAATATTAGAATATCTTTCTTATGGTTTGCCTGTAATGGCTTACAAAGTTGGAGATATTGGTTTATTAGTTAATAAACAAAATGGATTTATTTTCTCATCTAGAAATAAAATAGAAATTAGTAAAATATTAAAAAGAATAATTTTAAAATCTAATTTAAATAAACAATCAAAAATTTCTTTTAAGAAGCATATCTATTTTACAAATAAAAATTTTACTTTGAATAAATACAAAATGATTATAGATAAATTATGTGCGGTATAATTGGCAATTTTAATAAAAAAAAAATTGATAACAATAGAAAGAAAAAATTAATTGATTTAGTTAATTTACTAAAATGTCGTGGTCCAGACAATATTGATCATTATTTTGATAAAAATAATTTTTTAGGTCATACTAGACTGTCAATAATTGATCTATCTTCCAGCTCTAATCAGCCAATACATTCAAATTGTAAAAGATTTATAATGTCTTTCAATGGAGAAATATACAATTTCAAAAAATTAGCATCACTTTTAAAAGATAATAATACCGTAAATCTTTCAGATACAAAAGTGCTTGTAGAATTAATATCAAGGTTTGGAATTAAATTTACACTAAAAAAATTACAAGGTATGTATTCAATATCTGTATTTGATAAAAAAAATAATTTCTTATATTTAGCAAGAGATTTTTTTGGAAAGAAGCCCTTATATTATTTTCATGACAATGATCAAATTTTTTTTTCATCAACTCTTTTACCAATTATAAAAAATTCAGAAATTAAAAAAGAAATAAATCCAGAAGCTTTGGGTTATTATTTTAATTATGGTTTTTGTCCAACTGAGAAGTCTATATTTAAAAATATAAAAAAGTTGAGTCCAAACTCTTACTTGCAATTTAATTTAAATTCTTGGGAATTATTACAATTTGAAATACACAAAAAAACAAAAACTGATAAATTTGTTAATGAGTTTGAATTTAACAAAGTTGAAACATTATTGGTAAATAGCGTTGAAAAACGTTTAATAAGTGATGTGCCAGTTAGCTTGTTATTATCAAGCGGAATAGATAGTTCTTTAGTAAGTTATTATGCTTCACAAATAAATAAAAATATCGATACATACACTGTTGGATTTTCTAATTCTTTATACGACGAAAGTGAGGATGGGAAAAGAATAGCTAACTATTTTGGTTTAAAAAATAATACTATAATGCTGGACGATAAAAAGTTATCTAAATCTTTATCTGATATATCTAATGCATTTGATGAGCCATTTGCTGATTCATCACAAATTCCAACAATGCTTATATTTAATGAAGTTTCTCAATTCTCTAAAGTTTGTTTAACAGGTGATGGTGGTGACGAAATTTTTTATGGGTATAATAGATATCAATGGTTTTTAATTTGGAAACTATTTTTTAAAAGAAATATTTTAATAAATAAGTTTTCTAAGTATGTTCTAAAAAATTTTTTAAATGTATTACAAAAAGCTAGATTTGGACAAAAAATTTTAGAAAAAAAAAAATTTAACAACAAATAAATTAGAAAAATTTTTAGATATTTTTTTTGAGAAGGAAAATGTTTATGAAAAATTTTTAAAAACATCTAGTGAAAAAAATCCAATTACTGACAATTTTAAATCATTTAAAAATTTGACAAATGTCAAAGATCTTAGAGACTATGATATAAATAATTATTTAGTAAATGATATTTTAACTAAAGTTGACAGGTCATCAATGTTTTATAGTGTTGAAGCTAGATCTCCATTTTTAGACAAAGAAATGTATGATTATTTGGAAAAAATTTCACCTGATGTTCATGTAAATATATTTAATAGAAAAAAAATACTTAAAAATTTGATTAATCAAAAATTACCTAAAAATTTAATTTCAAAATCCAAAAAAGGTTTCGCTGTACCATTAAATGATGTTTTATTTTCGTTTAATAAAAATATAATTGCAGACTTTCATGCAATTAAAAAGGATGATAGATTAAAATTTATTGACTTTAGTATAATTGAGGAAATATTATATAAGTATTTTATAGCTAAAGATTTTAAACTTTCTTACCAGGTATGGTCCTATTATGTTTTTTTTAAATGGTTTAAAAAATATCAAAATTACATTAACAATTAGTATAATTTTTTTCATAATTATATCAATTTTAATAAATTTAAATCTTAAAAAAACAAAAAATGCTCAAGTTTCATTTGTATGCTCCGACCATTATTCATTTGGAAGAGATAAGGATGGAAACACTGCGTATATGATAGACTCCTATATATACTTAAATTTTTGTAATAAATTTAAAAGTTATATTGATAAAAAGTATGAAAATTTTGAGGGTATAAGTCAAAATTTAAAATTTACATTTATTGAGCCAGATAATTATACGTATCTTAACAATTTAGCGAAATTAAATGAAATTAATTTTGCTAAAAAAAAAATATTATCAATATTAAAAAAAAATAATATTGATAATATTTCTATACTTAATTCTATTTCATATTCAATTTCAAAACCTGACTTTATTTCAAAAGATTACAAAAACTTTGACAAAGAAATTAAAGAATTAAAGACTTTAGAATTTTTAAGAAAACATCATATTGATAATATTGAATTTGTAGGAATTTTCTCAAGTATTTATACAAATGTATTTAACGAAAATAATAAAGTAGAGCTGTTTATAATTTCAATAAATATTCTTACTCTATTTATCTTATCTTTATTTATATTTTATTTTTTCAAACAATTTGTAGTTTATGAAACAAAATTAATTTTTTTTTTAGTTTTATTTACAATTTTTAATCCAATTAATATTTTTTATTTTTCTAGTTATTATAAAGAGCCATTTATTTTAATGTTTTTTTTAGGATTAATCGTTAATTTAATATACTTAAATAATAACTCAAAAAATAATCATATAACTTTAATTTTCTCGTTTTTTTTTCTTTTATTTCTTTTTTTGATAATATTAGAGTTAAAAGATAATTATTTGTTACCTTCTATTTTGGGTTTAATAATTTGTTACATACCATTTTTATATAAACAAAGGTCTTTATTATTAAGTTTTATATGCACAATAAAAATAATAGCACTAGTGTTTATTTTATTTGAAATTGATACATTTTATAAATTAAGTCCCAACAACATATCAAATGAGAGACTGAAACAGTATTTTACAAATAATATAATATTGGAAAATAAAAATAAAAGCTCATCAGAAAAATATTTTAGATCCAAAGATTCGTATGTAAATAAAGTTAAAATAGCTAATGAAGAATATATAGAGAAAAGTTATGAGGAAAAGGGATTTCAAAATTATGACTGCAAAATTAAGGTTTTGAAATTTTTGTGTAAAAAAATTAATTCATTAACATTTAGATTAAGTAGAATTAAAGCAGGAACCATGTATGAAATGAGAGATGGTAATGAAGAAAATTTAATTGCTGGTTATAAATTTAATGGGGTAAATGATGTATTGAGAAATATTCCAATTGCATCGATTAAGAGCCAATTTATGCCATTTGATATCAAATCCTATAGTATAAAAACATTAATTAGTTTTTATAAAATTATTTTAATAATATTTAGTGCATTTTTTATTTATAAATTGATCAGATCTGAGAAAAAACATATTTTGTATATAAGTATTTTGATTTTTATACCTTTAGTAACTACAGTTGATCTAATTTCTTCAAACTTTTTTACATATTTCAGATACGCGATTCCTTATAATTTAGTTTTAAGTATGATTGCAATTTTAGGATTTTTAAGTCTTTTAAAAAAAAATGATAAATATTTATATTAACTCTGGTCATAGTTTTTTTCCTTTAAGATCTAATTTAATTGATTTTCTTTTAAAAAAAAAAATTAAAATAAACCTATATTGTCCAAACAATTTAAATAAAATAAATAAAAAATATAAGACAAAATTAAAACTAAAAAAAATATTCATTGCTAATAATAAGTTTAAAATAAAAAATTTAATCTATTCTTTTTTAAGTATAAAAAAAAAATATATAGAAAATGATATAAATTTAATTTTTGGAACATATTTAAATTTAATTTTTGGTATATTCTGTATTTTTTTTAAAACTAAAAAAAATATTTTTGTTTTTACTGGTCTAGGTTCTTTTTTTGAGGAAAAGGGTTCCGTTTCAGTCTTCATTGTAAAAAAAGTTTTTAAATATTTAATTACAAAACCAAATTGTTATTTTATTTTCTACAATGATTTTGATAGATCTTTTTTAATTAAGAAAAAATATTATAACAAAACTTACATTATTAATGGTTCAGGAATAAAAATAAAAAAAAAAAATAATTTAAACTTAATTTCAAAAAAAATAAATTTTGTTTTTTATTCAAGAATAAATAAACACAAGGGAATTTGTGAACTATTAAGTGCTGTCAAAAAACTTAATGAAAATGGATTTGATAAATATTTTAATTTAAATATTTATGGTTTATTTGATAATAATCCTACTTCTTTAAACAAAAAAAAATTTTTAAATAAGGTAAAAAAATTAAAAAATTGTCGATTCTATGAAACTTCTTACCTAGTGAGTTTAAATAAAATTTTTTCAAAAAGTCACTTTTTTATACTTCCCTCTCATAGAGAAGGGTTGCCAAAAACTGCATTGGAAGCAATGTTGAATAATAATGGTCTTTTAATATCAAATATACCTGCTCATTCAAAATTAATTAGCTCATCAAAGAAAAATGGACTTTTTTTTAAAGTCAAAAACGTTGAGGATTTAGTGATAAAAATGATTTGGTTAATAAAAAATAAAATTAAAGCCAATTTACTTATTAAAAACTCTTTTGATAATGTAAAACAATTCGATATTAAAATTATAAACAAAAAATTTTATGAATTCATATTCAAAAAACACTAAAAAAGACAAATATATCCTTATAACAGGTGCTGCTGGTTTTATTGGTTACCACGTTACTGAAGAACTTTTGAAGAAAGGTTACAATTGTGTGGGCGTAGATAATATTAATAATTATTACGATGTTAAACTGAAAAAAAAAAGATTAATCAAATTAAAAAAATATAAAAAATTTAAATTTTTAAAAATTGATATTTCGAAAAAAAAAAAATTTTTAAAACTATTAAAATATGAATTTGATATTGTGATTAATCTTGCTGCTCAAGCTGGTGTAAGATATGCATTTGAAAAACCAGAAGTGTATATACAAAGTAATATAATTGGATTTAATAATTTATTAAACTTTATTAAAATTAAAAAAATAAAAAAATTAATATTTGCATCAACTAGCTCTGTTTATGGTGACATTGTTCAATTTCCTTGGTCAGAAAATCAAAATACAAATAAACCGTTAACTATTTACTCATCTTCAAAAATTTTTAATGAAAATTTAGCCTACGGTTTTACTAAATATAACAATACAACATGCTTAGGATTAAGGTTTTTTACTGTTTATGGAAATTTCGGTAGACCTGATATGTCTATATATAAATTTACAAAAAATATTTTGGAAAATAAAGAAATAACAATATTTAATAACGGCAACCATTCAAGAGACTTTACACATGTAGATGTAGTAAAAGATATTATTTATCAAATAACTTTAGAAAAAAATTGGAAAAATATATTTAAAAATAAAAAATTTGAAGTACTCAATATTGCGGGGGGACAAAAAATAAAGCTTCTCAAACTAATAGAATTAATTGAAAAATTCTGCAAAAAAAAAGCCATTAGAAAATATGTTGGAATGCAAAATGGCGATATAAAAGAAACCGAGGCATCACTATATAAATTAAAAAAATATAAGCTATTGAGAAAAAAAGTTAATATTAAAATAGGAATAAAAAATTTTGTGATGTGGTACAAAAAATATGTTAATTAAAGAAATAACATTTTTTACTATAATTTTAATTTCTATATTTTTTCTACTTAATAAAAAATTTTTAAAATTAATTTTGAAATATAAATTAATTGATAAACCTGGAAAAAATAAAATTCACAAAAACAATATACCGGTAACGGGGGGTATCATTTTAATTGTTGGTATTTTTTTATTTCTAGTCGTATTTAGTAAATTTTTTGTTTTTGAAAATGGATACAATAAAACAATACTAACTATAACATTTGCAGCTTTTCTTACTTTTTTTATAGGTATTTATGACGACATACTTTATATCAGTTCAAAGAAGAAAATTTTAGTTATTACGATAATAAATATACTTATTTTTCAAAACATTGAATTTTTCCAAATAAGAATTTTGATATTTGATAACAGTTTTTTTAATTTTAGACTAAGTGTAATGTCAATTTCACTAATTTTGAGCATAATATGTTTTCTAGCATTTCATTACTCTCTTACTATAATTGACGGTATAAATGGTGTATTTGGCACTTATAATGTTATTTATCTAATAATTATTTTATTTTATTTTGAATTAGAAAAAGAAATTCAAAATTTTGTATATTTTTTAATATTATTAAATTTTTTTGTCACATACTTAAATCTAAAAGGTTTACTTTTTTACGGTAATTCTGGTTCTCTTACAATGTCCTCAATTCTAGCTTACTTCACTTTATACATTTATAATATTAGAGAGAATGATATTTATATTTTCTCTTATATTTCATTAATAATCATACCAATTTTAGATATGATTAGGTTGTTTTTTGTAAGACTGTTGAGCAAAAAAGATCCATTTTCAAAAGATCTTAATCATCTGCACCACATATTATTGAATAGATATAATTTAAATACAACTTTAATTATTTATTCTACTCTTTGTTTTCTACCATTTGCTATAAGCAAATATTTCAAAATTAATGAGATAATTTTAATTCTGTTACAAATACTTATATTTATTTTCATAATTAAAAATAAAAAGATAAAAAGATAAAGAATTGTGATTAACTGATTGTCAATTTTTACTTTATCTGACAACTTGTAAAAACAAAATTTAGATTTTTAAAAGTAATTAATTTTACTTCATTATTTTTGGAAAAATAATCTGCAAGCATACAGGCATTTCTTTCCACTTCACTTGAAAGTAGAGTATATATTACCATACAAATTTTCATATATTTAAACTAAAGATAAATCTCATATATTATATTTACAAATTAGTGAAAGACCAAGCTATAAATTTTAATTTATTTATACAGTTACATATTTTGGATAATATTAGAATATGATAGATGTAATTAAAATTATAATTAATTTTTTAAAACTAAAAACCCATTTTAATAACAAATGAAAACAATATTAATAGTTCAGGCAAGAATGAATTCCTCAAGACTTCCTGGAAAAATTTTAATGCCATTGGTAAAAAAATTGCCATTAATCGGAGTTCTTTTAAAAAGACTCAATAAATTAAATAAAGTTGATAAAGTTATCGTTGCAACATCAAAAAACAAGGAAAACGATATTCTTGTTAATTATTTAAAAGAAAAAAACTTTGCATATTTCCGTGGAAATGAAAATGACACATTAAAAAGATTTTATGATGCATCAAAAAAAAATAATGCAAAAACAATTATAAGAATTACGGCTGATTGTCCACTAACTGATCCAAAATTGATTGAAGAATTTTTAGACATTTTTAATTTGAAAAAACCAGATTATTTAGCAAATACATTTAACCTAAATAATTTAAAGGAAAAATATAAATATTTAAATTCATACCCAGATGGGTTTGATATTGAAATATTTACATTTAAACTTCTGGAACAAGTAATTAATAAACATAATACTAAAGACAGAGTAGAAGGCGCAGTAATTGGCTACTTCCTAAAAAAAAATCCAAAATTTCTTAACAAAATTAAAATGATTAATATGAAACTACCATTTCTCATTAATCACGATAAGGCCAAATTATCTGTAGACACAAAAAAAAATTTTAAAGTAGTTAAATCTATTTTTAATTTTTTTTACCCAAACATATATTTTAACTTTTTTGACGTAATAAAATTTTTAAATATAAAAAAGAGAGATAAAAATAAAAATACTGGTTATAAATTATGGAAGAAAGCTAATAACTTAATTATTGGTGGAAATATGCTACTTTCAAAAAATCCTAATTTATTTTTACCAAAAAAATGGCCAACATATTATCAAAAATCTAAAGGGGTAAATTTGTGGGATTTAGATGGAAAGAAATACACAGATATGTCTCTAATGGGTGTTGGTACTAATATATTGGGATATTCAAATTCTTATATAGATAATGCTGTTAAAAAAGTAATATTAAATGGAAATTTAACGACACTAAATTGTCCTGAAGAAGTTGAGTTAGCCGAAAGATTAATATCCCTACATCCGTGGGCGGAAAAAGTAAAATTTGCCAGGTCAGGAGGCGAAGCTAATACAATCGCTATGCGATTAGCAAGAACTGTTAGTAAAAAACAAAATGTAGCATTTTGTGGATATCATGGGTGGCATGACTGGTATTTATCTTCAAATATATCTGATGCAAAAAATCTAGACAAACATCTTATATCTGGATTAAATCCACTGGGGGTTCATCAAAAATTAAAAAATACAAGTTTTCCTTTTGAATATAACAATTTAAATCAATTAAAAAAAATTGTTCAAAAAAATAATATTGGAATAATTAAAATGGAGGTATGTAGATCTACCAGTCCAAATATAAGTTTTTTAAAGAACGTAAGAAAATTATGTGATCAAAAAGGCTTAATTTTGATTTTTGACGAGTGTACCTCTGGTTTTAGAGAAAATCTTGGTGGTCTTCATAAAAAAATAAATGTTTATCCTGATGTTGCGATATTTGGAAAAGCATTGGGGAATGGGTATGCAATTACTGCTGTAATTGGTAAAAAAGATATAGTTGAAGCAGCAGAAAAAACTTTCATTAGCAGTACATTCTGGACTGAAAGAATTGGTCCTGCTGCTGCAATCAAAACTTTAGAGCTAATGGAAAAAACACAATCTTGGAAAAAGATAACTAAATTAGGAAAAGATTTAATAAATATTTGGAAAAAGTTAGCTAAAAGACACAACTTGATTCTAGATATTACTGGAATTCCATCTTTATGTAAGTTTACAATTAAAAGCCATAATTCTCAATTCTATAAAACTTATATTACTCAAAAAATGTTGGAGAAAGGTTATTTGGCTGCAAATGGAGTTTATATGAGTACCTGTCATAACATTATAATTTTGAAAAAATATGAAGAAATTTTAGATGAGATTTTTTATGAAATTTCATTATGTGAAAGAGGTATATTTAATATTGATTATCTACTAAATTATCCAGTTAGTAAGGTCCCATTTGGGAGAGTTAATTAATGGAAATTTATCACAAAATAAGATTACAAGATAAAAAAAAATTTGATTCAATCGTATTAAAAGAATTTAAAAAAAATTTTTTTAAAGAAAAAAAAAAGAATGATTTATTCAAGAAAAATTTAGTCATATTAAAAAGTATTCCAAAAAAATTTAAGAATTTTAATATTTTACATCCACTTAGAGTAAGTTTTTACAGTACTATTTTTTTTAAAAATAATTATGATCTAATGTCTTTATGTATATTCCATAATCTTTTTGAAATAGAGAATATAAACAAAATAGAATACAAAAAATTTATTAATAAAAAAACTTTCAAACACATTGAAGCACTTACAATTGATAAAAAAAAAAAATTTAACAGAAAATATGTGGCTCAATATTATAAGAAACTAATGAAATCACCAAAAATAGTTCAATTTGCAAAATGCCTAGATAAATTTGATAACTTATATAATTTGAATAAAAACCCAGATATAAATATAAAAAAAAAATATCTTAAAGAAATAAAAAATTATATAGTTCCGATTGTTAAAAATAATAAAATATTTAATAAATATTTAAAATTAATGATTAAAACAAATTATCAACAAATTAAAAATGGATAAAATTGCTTTAATTACTGGTGCAAGTAAAGGTGTTGGAAGATCAATAGCAATGGAATTTGCAAAACAAAATATCAAGTTATTCCTTGTATCTAGGAATTTAAAAAACTTAAGAAAATTAAAGAAAGAAATTATTAGTAAAATTAAATTTGAAAATATTGTTATTATCAAAGGTGATGTATCAAGCTTAAATTTTACAAATAAAATTGAAAAGATCTGCAAGAAGACTTATGGATTACCTAATATTTTAATTAATAACACGGGTGGACCCCCTAGCGGTAATTTTTTAAACTTTGATAACAAAATTTGGAATAAACACATATCAAACAACTTAATGAGTGTGGTTAACTTTACCAGTAAATTTCACAAACGAATGGTCAAGCAGAAATGGGGAAGAATAATTACTATTTCTTCAACAGTTGCTAAAGAGCCAAGTTCAAATATGGTTATTTCTGCAACTTTAAGATCGGGAGTTTCTGGTTTTAATAAATCAATATCTTTTGAACTTGCCAAACATCAAATAACAGTTAACACAATATTACTAGGAGGGGTTAAAACTGAAAGACTTACTAAATTAATTAAAAAAAGTTCAAAAATTAAAAAAATCAAGTATGAGACCTACTTAAATACAGTTCAATCATCAATTCCAATTGGTAGATTTGCTAATCCAGATGAAATTTCTGGACTTGTGGGTTTTTTGATTTCTGAGAAAGGTTCTTATATCACCGGTCAAAATATTGTCATAGATGGTGGTCTGTCAAAATCATTATAAAAAAAAATTAAAAATTTCATTAACACTCTTAATAAAATAAACTAAAACCTTTTATTATTTAATTTTTATAATATCTAAAATTAATTAATATATTGAATTTGCTTTTATGAATAAAAAAAAAAATTTTTATCTGTGTTGTTGGCATGGGTTATGTAGGTTTACCACTAGCAAATGAGCTATCTAAAAAATTCAATGTAATTGGATATGATAATAATAAAAAAAAATTGAAGATTTAAGTAAATCAATTGATCCAAATAAAGAAGTAAAAAATATTAACAAAAGACTTAGCTTCTCAAATAATATTAAAGATATTAAAAAATGTAATATATATATTCTTTGTCTCCCTACACCAGTAACAATCAAAAAAAAACCAAATTTAAATTTAATCAAGTCAGCAATTAAAAAAATAAAACCAATTTATAATAATAATGATACTATGATATTTGAAAGCACTTACTACCCAGGTGCAACTAAAGAATTAATAACTGATAGTTTTAAGACTGCATTTAATAAAATGAATGTTGGATATTCTCCTGAAAGAATTAATCCTGGAGATAAGAAAAATACCTTATCAAAAATTACTAAAGTTATTTCTTCAAACAATTTAAAAACACTAAATGTTATGAATTTTATATATGGGAGTATAAATAAAAATAATATTTATAAAGCTGAAAGTATAGAGGTAGCTGAGGCTGCAAAACTCATTGAAAATGTTCAGAGAGATTTAAATATAGGTCTAATTAATGAACTGGCTCAAATTTTTGGGAACCTAGATATCTCTATTCATAGTGTACTTAAAGCTGCTAACACTAAATGGAATTTTTTAAATTTTAAACCAGGATTGGTTGGGGGTCATTGTATTGGAGTTGATCCATATTATTTAAAGTATTTATGTAAAAAAATTAATTTTAAACCGAAAGTATTTATGTCAGCAAGAAATACAAATGAAAAAATGACAAAATATTATTTTGATAAAATATTAAGTTATATTTCAAAAAGAGATAAGGTTTTATTTTTAGGAGTTTCATTTAAAGAAAATACTAACGATTTAAGAAATTCAAAAAATCTTGAATTATTGGAAATGCTTTCGAAAAAAATCCAGATTCATTATTATGATCCAATGATAAAACCTTTAATAAAAACTAATAAAAATCTCATTAAATATGAAAAACAAGTTTATGACGCAATTATTTTATCTGTTCCGCACAAAAAGATATTTAAATTTATTAAAAATAATTTAAATAGAATCTTAAAAAATAATGGTTTCTTTATTGATTTAAATAATAATTATGAATTAACAAACAAAACAAATTATAAATACATAAAATTATAAAATGAAAGAATTTAAAAATAAGAAAATATTGATAACTGGAGGAACAGGCACGTTTGGTAAAGCGTTTATAAATTACCTAAACAACCTTGGATCAAACCAACCAAGCAAGATATATATTTATGCTAGGGACGAACATAAATTTCATGATATGCAAAATACTAATTTATTAAGAAATAACTCAAGATTACTGATTGGAGACATCAGAGATGAAAAACGATTAGAATTAGCAACTAACGGTATTGATATTGTGATTCATGCTGCTGCACTAAAACATGTGCCCTTCGCTGAATACAATCCTATGGAAGCTATATCAACAAATGTATTTGGTTCTAATAATTTAATTAATGCATGTATAAAAAATAAAGTCAAAAAATGTATGTTAGTTTCAACTGATAAGGCGGTAAATCCAATAAATTTATATGGTTCAACAAAGTTATGTGCGGAAAAAATTTTTATAGCATCAAATAATATATCAGCTGGTAAGAGTAAATTTTCAGTTGTTAGATATGGTAATGTTTTGGGTTCTAGAGGGAGTTTAGTTGAAAAATTAAAAAACTCTAAAATTAATGGAGATAAAGAGTTTAATTTAACTGATAAAGAAATGACAAGATTTTGGATTACTATAGAGGAAGCTGTTAAATTTGTAGGTAAATCTATTTCAAAAATGCAAGGTGGGGAAATTTTTATTCCAAAGATGAAAAGTATGAAAATTATTGATTGTATAAAAGCTTTCTTGCCTAAAGCAAAACTTAATTATGTAGGTGTTCGGCCAGGGGAAAAAATTCATGAAAAACTAATACATGAGGAAACTAAAAATGTTTATGATTGTAATGAATCTTATATAATTTTACCTGAATTTAAATTTTGGACAAAGAAAAAATATTCAATTAATGGAAAAAAACTTCCTGAAAACTTTGAATATTCTAGTAACAACAACAAGAATTGGTTAGAAGGAAAACAATTGTTGCGAGAAATTCATTGAAAATATTTAATTATTCAAAACAAAAAATTAATAAAGCCGACATAGTATCAGTTACTAAAACTCTTAGATTTCAAAATCTTAGCAGGGGACCAAGTGTTCTAAAATTTGAAAAAAAACTTCAAAAATTTACTGGATCTAAATTTACTATTGCAGTTAACAGCGGCACTTCAGCTTTAATTGGTGCTATTAAATCCTTAGAATTAGAAAAAAATAGTACTATAATTGTCCCAAATATAACTTTTGTAGCTACTGCAAATAGTGTTCTTTTATCTGGTCATAAAGTTGAGTTAGTTGACGTCAGTGAGAAAACTGGATTAGTTACACCAGAGGAGTTAGAAAAAAAAATAAAAAATAAAAAAATTTCCTGTTTTATAAATGTTCATCTAAATGGAAATATAGAAAATATTAGTAAAATTTATAAAATCTGTAAAAAAAATAATATTAAAATTATAGATGATGCCTGTCATGCATTAGGTACAGAATACAAATATAAAAATGAAATATTTTTCATGGGAAATAATAAATTTTCAGATATTTCGACCTTATCTTTTCATCCAACTAAATTAATTACCACTGGTGAAGGTGGTGCAATAGTAACCAATAATAAAAAATATTTTGATAGAATAAAAAAAATTATTAATCATGGTTATGAGCCCTTTAAAATCAAAAAAAATAATTATTTCCACGACTATTATAAAATAACAGCTCCTGGATATAATTTTAGGATAAGTGACATAAATTGTGCTTTAGGTTTAAGTCAATTATCTAAATTTAGATCAAAAATTAATCACAGAAGAAAAATTGCAAAATTTTATGATAATTATTTTAAAGATAATAAAAGTATCGGTATATTAAAAATATCTCCAAGTGTTAGATGTGCATATCATCTTTATCCAATTTTTATAAAAAATTATAAAAAAATTAATAAAATAAAGTTTATAAATTTATTAAAAAAAAAAAATATTATTACACAAATTCACTATTTGCCATTAAGTTATCAACCGTTATTTAAAAAAAATAAAAATATTTATAAGAATAGTGAAAAATATTATCAAAGTGCTTTAAGTATCCCTATTCATGATGGAATAAGTTTAAAAGATGCAAATATTATAGCAAATATAATTTGTAAAGAATTAAAAAATTTAAATGGAAATTAATTACAATCAATTAATTAAAAAAATTAAATTTAGAAATGTTGGTCTAATTGGATTTGGATCAATTGGAAAAAGACATTACAAAAATCTTAAAGAAATTTTTTCTTCAATAATTATTTATGATCCAAAATATCATAATAAAAAAAAATTAGAAGAAATATATAATTTTTGTGATGATATTTTTATTTGCTCACCTTTAGATAGTCATGAAAATTATCTTAAAAAATCTATGCAATTAAAAAAAAATATATTCATTGAAAAACCTTTACTACTTAATACTAAAAAATTTTATAAACCAATTATAAATTATTATAAAAACAAAAAAGTTATTTATGTGGGCTTTAATTTAAGATTTCGTAAAATAGTAAAATTTATTAAAGATGAAATAGACAAAAATAATTTCGGTAAAATTTATTGGGCAAAATTTTTAATGAGCTCTTATTTGCCTAACTGGAGAAATAATTACAATATTCATAAAAGTTATGCAAATTCAAAAATAAATGGTGGAGTCCTATTAGACAGTATTCACGAATTAGATTTAGCTGAATTTTTTTTTGGTAAAAGTAAGCTTAAATCTTATTTCTTAGATAATTTAAATATTCTTAAAATTAAATCTGATGAGTATGCAAATTTAACATTAAAACATAATAATGGAGTAATTTCTAACATACAATTAGACTATTTAAATAAAAATAATAAGAGAGAGATTACAATTTGTGGATCAAAAAATTATTTAGAGGCCGATATTGTAAAAGGAGAATTGAAAATTATTGGTAAAAAAAGAATTAAGAAAAAAATAAATTATAATAGAAATGATGAATATAAAAACGAGTTAATAAATTTTTATAAATTAATCTCACTAAATAAGAAAAATTTAAATTTGAAAAGCAATCTAAATATTCATTCAATTGCTAATCAAATTAAAAGGGGTTTGAAAAGTTAGTAATAAGATAATATGTATTAAACTAAATATTATTATGATTAAAAAAAAAAATATTTTAGTTATTTGCAGCCATCCTGATGATGAAGTATTGGGATGCGGTGCATCATTAAATAAATTAAAAAAAAAGTATGATATCCATTGTATGTACTTAACTAATGGAGGAAGTAATAGACCAAAAGTAAACATACAAAAAAATATAGATACAATTAATAAAGTAAAAAAAGTAATAGGTATAAAGAATACTTACAGATGCGAGTTGCCTGACAATGAAATTGATAAAATAAGTCTCTTAACAGTAATTAAATTAATAGAAAATGTTATCTTTAAAGTAAAACCAGAGATAATATTTACACACAGTAATAAAGATTTAAATATTGATCACCAAATATGTAATAAGGCTGTTCTAACAGCATGTAGGCCTACAAATAAAAATAATTTTTTAAATAAAATATATTTCTTTGAAATTTTATCTAGTACAGAATGGAATTTTAAATCTAGAAATTTTAGCCCAGAAGTTTTTATAAGAATTTCAAAATCTAATTTGGACTCAAAAATTAAAGCAATGAAACTTTACAAAGATGAAATAAAAAAATTTCCTCATCCACGTTCAATTAAAAATATAGAAAACTTAGCAAAAATTAGAGGTTCTAACGTAGGTTTCTTTTTTGCTGAAGCATTTGAACTTGGTTATGAAAAAATTCAGTAAATGAAAATAATTCTTAAAAATGGGGACAGACTGTCTTTTTCTCCTGATGAGATTTTATCTAGATCTCATATAAATGCTTATAATTTAGTTAATGAAAAAGATTTTAATAAAAGTATAAATTTATTTTACTCTTGTCTTGGGAAACTTGATAATTTTCTTAATAAAAAAAAAACTTTTATTGGATTAAAAAGGTCAATAGTTAACGAAGTTTTTGTAAATTCTAGTATTTTTTTTTTTATAAATTTTTTTGAACATAAAAAAATAAAAAATAAAATTAAATATATTGAAATCGTAGATAGTGAAAATTATTTAAAATACTTCATAAAAAAATATTTAAAAATTAATTTAAAAAAATATAAAATTAAAAGAAATCTTAAATACAACAAGATACAAATTTTAAAACAACTAAATTCTAGTGAAATACTTTATTATTTAAAAAAAAAGATAAATAACTTATTTAAAAATGATTTTAATGAAATTGTTTATAAGGAATGTCCATTATTAATCAATAAATTGAATGGAAAGTTAACAAACACATTATATTTAAGAAACAAGTTAAACAAGAAATCTAATATAAAATCTAAAAAAAAATTTAAATATATTAAAGAGTCTATTATTTGTTTTGATCAATTCATTAATTCATTTCAAAGTAGGAAAGTCGTTATCAAAATAATTAATGACTTATTATCTATCGGTTACAATAATTATCTTAATAACTTCGCTTATAATGAAAAAATAATTAATAACTTTAAAATTAAATATAAAGCACCATTTTATAGTTCTCAACTTTCAAATTCTGAGGATTTTTCCTTAATGGATTTAATTAAAATAAAATATAATTCAAATATTATTACTTATCAGCATGGTCATGGGCAGGGCTTATCTCAATATCATAACAAAATAAAATTTTTAACTGAAACAAGTTATAGTGATATAAATTATGTTTTTTCAAAAAATGCTAAACAGTTTAATGATAAAGAAAATTCATTTTCAATTAGCAAAACAATAATATCTAAATATTATAATCCTTTTAATAAAATTTTAACTAACATAAATTTTTTTCAGAAAAAATATGATATAATTTATTTCTCACCATGGCACATGAATGGAATCAATCATTCTTTGTACAATTATGGTATTAATGATTTTGAAAAAATACAAATAGAAACAAATTTAATAAAAAAATATCTATCTAGATCCAATTATAAGATATTAATTAAAAAATATCCTTACGACTCCCAAAAATATAAATCTGAAAAATTTATAGAAAAATTAGTTTCAAAATATAAAAATATAACTTTTTACAATCAGACACTCAGGTATCCTGAATTTTATAATAAAAAACAAATTATAATAATGTATGGATGTAGTAGCACGTTTGGTTATTTGGCATCTTTTAATAACCCTATAATTATGATTAATACTAAAAAATACTTTCCAGTAATAAACAAACTTGAGAAACATTTTAAAAAATCTATTTTTTTAATTAATGATGGTGAGAAGGAATATCAAGAACTTATGAACAAATTGATACTAGATAAGGATTATATTTATAGGCAATGGGAAAAAAAAGCTAATTATAGAATTAAATTTTATAAAAAATACCTGGGTATTAATTAAATTATGGAAAGTAGATTAAAAAAATTTATCTTTAAAAAAGATATATTTTCAAATCCAACAATAAATCTAAAAAATATTAATGCTATAAATTTTAAAAAACAATTAAAATTTTTTGGCTTCAATTCATTTGATAAAATTAAACTATATATTCCAATAAATAGTAGTGCCACTAATTCTAAAAATTTTATAATTAAATTTAATGAAAAATTTTACTTATTAAAAAAAGAGAGTACTAAAAAGGAGAAGTTTTCAAATAAGAAAAAGAGATTAAAAGAACTTACAAAAATTTATAAAAGTAGTTTTTTTATACCTCTTGCATCAAATTATAAGAATCTTTATCAAAAAGATAATTATATATGGTCAATTTATCATTATTTTGAGGGAAAGCACTTTAGTGGTAAAAAAAATGAATTAAATAATATAAGTAAAAATTATTTTAAAATTCAAAATGAATTTAAAAAAATTATAATTTTCAAAAAATCCTTTGATTACTTTAACAACAATGACTGTGAGATAGTAAATAAATATAAAAAAAATTATAAGTTGTGGGATAAAATTTTAAACTTGAAGGATAAAAAATTAAAACTATCACTTTATAATTATTTTTTATCTGAATGGAATAGAATTAAACTTTTTAAATCTGAATTTATAAAACTAAAAAAAAAATATTCACATTATGACTTACATCCTCATAATATAATGATTAAAGGTAATAAAATTAAGATAATAGACTTAAATAGTATTACCTACATGCCAATAGAATTTTCTACAGCTTTTTCAGCTCTTAAATTATGCAGACAAACTATATATTTAAATAATATTAAAAAATATAGAGTAATTGGCTTAAAATTTTTAAGAAATCTTGAAAAAAAATATTGTAATAAGTTGAATAAAAAAAAATATATTTATGATTTTGCTAATACTGAGTTAATGAGAAGAATTTGCATTATACTAAAAGCAAATCTTAATGAAGACAAAAGCATGAATCATATATTGCCTATTTTAATATCAAATATAATTGAATCTAAATTAATTTTCAAAAATATCAAATTTTCAATTTAAAATGAGCTTATTGTGTTTCTTCTTTTATTATAATCTGTTGGAGGAATATAATTGTAATGAAGAATTTTTTTTATTAATTTTGAAAATTTTGGAATTTTTTTTATATTATAATACTCATAATAAGGCTTTATATACCAAGGACTATACATATTAAATATTGTCCACCTACTAATTCCTGTTGGTTTGCCGGCCATATGAACAAGATTTGTATCTAGAATTATTATTGAACCTTTTTTCGCCTCTAAGAATTTAAATTTTTTAAAAACTTTATTTTTTGAAATTTTAGTAAATTTTTTATGTGAATTTGGTATATATTTTGTGCAACCATTAAATCTTGAAATATCCTCAATTGCTGTAATTACAAAATAAGATAATGAAGGATGTACACCTCTACCTCCAACGTATCTATTATCTCTATGCCACTTATTGCCACTAGCTGATTGTTTTTTAAAAGAAGAATTATTTAAATTAAAAAACATTTTATTTCTCGCTGAGGCGCTGGTTAATCCATAATCCTTTTCTAATATTTTTGATAAGAAACGATTAATTCTTTTATTATATACTAATTCGATCAAAGATTTATCTTCTAAAAAATAATTATAAAGAACAATTGTGTTTTTTTTTCCTACATATTTATTTTTTTTTATTCTTAAATTTAAAATTTTTTCCAATTTGATTTTAATTAAATCACACTTCTTATTTGAATAAAAATTTTCTAAAATACAAAATCCATTTTTTTTTAATTTTGACTGAATTTTTGAAATTGAAATCATTTGTGTATTTATAGATACTAAAGAAATCTTAAGATTTTTAAATAAAAATTATTTCAAATTAAAATTATAACTTATTTAAAAAAAACTTAGCCTCTTAATTTACTTAATTAATAATTTTATTTTTCCTTGGAATTACAAAATTATTAGTATAATTCATCCATTTTAAATGAATAAAGAAAATATTAATATAGGTGTGATTGGCATGGGCTACGTTGGGCTGCCACTAGCTAATGAGTTAGTAAAGTATTTTAATGTTGTTGGTTACGATAATAACAAAAAAAAAATTAGTAATTTAAAAAAATACCCTTATGATGCACAAAAATATGATTCCGAAAATTATATAAAAAATTTGGTGTCAAATTATAAAAATATAACCTTTTATAATAAGACTTTTAAATATCCTGAATTTTATCAAAAAAATCAAATTCTTCTATTATTTGGATGTAGTAGCACATTTGGATATCTTGCTTCATTTCATAATCCAATAATAATGGTAAATTTAAAAAATTACTTTTCTGTTAAAAAAAAATTAGAAAATTATTTTAAAAAATCTATTTTTTAGTTAATTATGGTGAGGAAGGTTACAGAAAATTACTTGAAAAGTTAGTTTTTGATAAAAAATATATATATCAAGAGTGGAGAAAAAAAACTATATACAGACGAATGTTTTATAAAAAATTCCTAGGTATAGATTAGCTTATGAATATAATCGGAATAAGTGACACACACGATTCATCTTGTTGTTTAATACAAAATGGAAAGATCAAATTTGCATGTGCTGAGGAAAGGTTTCAGCGTATTAAAAATTTCGGATCTTTTCCTATAAAAAGTTTAAAATATTTAAAAGAAAAATTTAAACTTAACTCCAAAAATATTGATTACATAGCTGTTGCAAATTTGTCTCTACCCTCAACAAATTTACTAGGGCTAAATAGCCAATTTTCTATAGAGGATCATGTTAAGTTCCAAGAGAAATATTTTTATCCTCATATATATAAAAAAAAGAATATAAAATTATCTAATATTTTTCCTAATTATAAATTTATCGGTGAGAACTATTATCCAACTAATAAAATAAAACTTTCAACAAGTTTGGAGGGTAAAGGTGAAGATAAAAAATTAAATGAAATGAGACTTAAATACATTTGTAATTTTTTTAATGTTCCTAAAGAAAAAGTTTTATTTTTTGATCATCATAGATGTCATGCCTTTTACGCTTATTATATGAATCCAGATAAGAGCAATGTTAATGTTGTAACCTCAGATGGTGGGGGCGATAAAACATATGAAACTGTATATTCTGTAAAAAAAGGCAAATTTAAATTAATTTACAGAGGAAGAACAAGTTTAATTGGCAAAATATACAGCTCGATAACTTTATTGTTAAGGATGCATCCAGTTAGACATCATTACAAAGTAATGGGTTTAGCTCCTTATACTAGCAGCTATAATTTAAACAAGGTAAAAAAAATTTTTCACGACTCTTTATTTATTAAAGGTAAATCGCTTAAATTTAAAAAAAATAAGGAAATGAAAGATTTTTACTTTTACTTTGTAAAAAAATTAAAAATATTTAGGTTTGATTCAATATCAAGAGGATTGCAAGAATTTACTGAGGAAATTCTAATTAAATGGTTTAATAATATTTATTTAAAAACAAAAATTAAAAATTTTATTTTTTCTGGTGGCGTAGCAAATAATATAAAAGCAAACAAAAGATTAAATGAACAATCTTTTGTAAAAAAAATATTTATACCTCCAGGCCCAGGCGATGAAAATTTATCGATAGGCGCAGTTTTTTCATTAATTTATGATAAAATAGGATATAAAAAATCATCGAGTTATATTAAAAAAATTCATAATGCATATTTTGCTTATGAGATAGATGAAAAAATTTTAGAAAATTTCAGAAGTAATAAAATTATTAGCAAATACTATACAAATAAAAAAGATTTCAATTTTGACAAAACAGCAAAAAAATTAAAAAAAGGTGAAATTGTAGCTGTATGCATTGGCAAAATGGAATTTGGATCAAGGGCACTTGGACATAGATCGTTTATCTGTGATCCTTCTAACTTGAAAGCTAAAGAAAGGTTGAACGATCTTATTAAACAAAGGGATTTTTGGATGCCTTTTACCCCATCAATATTATCAGATAATTTTAATTATTACATAAAGGGAGAAAGCAAACATTGTAATTCTTATATGACGCTAAGTTTTGATACAACAGAAATTGCAAGAAAAAACTTAATAGCTGCAATTCATCCTAAAGACTTAACAATAAGGCCACAAAAAGTAACCCAAAAAACTTGTGAAAGATACTATAATTTAATTAAAACTTTTAAAAAGTATTCTGGTATTGGTGCGGTTTTAAATACTTCATTAAATATTCATGAAAAACCAATTATAATGGATCCAATTGATATTGTACAAGATTTTATAATAACAAAAAAAATTTTAATTGATAACATATACGTACATGACACATTGTTTACTCTTAAGAAAAAATACCAAGTAAATAAAATTTAATAAATTTTTACTTAAACTTAAATGAAAACAAATTTTTTTAAAACTTTTTTGATTGCTGAAATAGGAATTAATCATGAAGGAAAATTGAATAAATGTTTAAGTATGATTAAATCTGCCAAATTGGCTGGCGCAGATGCTGTAAAATTGCAAATAGTATCACCTAACAAATCCTACCAAAAAGGAACAGAATCATATCGAATATTTTCAAAAATAAATTTTAGTGATCAAGAACTACAAAAAATTTTTAATTATGCAAAAAAAATTAAAATAAAAATATTTGCAACATGTGATAATGAGGAAAACATTCAAAGAATTGAAAAATTTAAACCTTTTGCTTTTAAAATATCTTCGGGACTAGCTAACAATATCTATTTAATTAAGTTTTTAAAAAAATTTAAAAGAAAAATAATAATATCTTTAGGGTTGTTAAAAAAAAAAGATATTGAAATTATTTTAAGTACATTGGGAGATTATAAGGATGTAGTTTTTATGCATAGTATTTCAAGATATCCCACAAAAAATAATGATTTAAATTTAAACAGTATTGATTTTCTTAAAAAGTATTTAAAAAAATTTAAGATTGGATACTCAGATCATACAAAATCTGATGATGCAATTTTAACAGCAGTGTCAAAAGGATGTAAATACATAGAAAAACATTTTACATTTAATGAAAAAAGGAAAGGATTTGATCATGTTGTATCTTATGGAGAGAAAAAATTTAAAAAACTTAAAACAAAAATTCTTAAAATTGAAGAGAGCTTAGGAAAAAATATTTATCTTGATAAGAATTTTCAAAATAAAGAAAGATCTAAATATCTTAGGTATGCAGTTTTAAAAAAAAATATAAAAAAAAATACGTTACTAAATTTAAATGATATAGGGTTTATGAGAGTAAAGAATTCTAAAAATGGAATAGAGCCAATTAATTTAAATAAATTTATAAATAAAAAAGTCAAAGTAAATTTAAAAGAAAATAATATTTTAAAAATTAATGATTTTAAAAAAAGATAACATTGTTATCTCTTGCTCAAACGGAAAAAATACTTTTCGAATAATAAGAATTTTAAAGAAAATTAAAAATTTTGAAATATTTAGTACTGATATAAATAATTTTGATACAAATAATAAAAAATTTTTCAAAAATTTAGGAACACAAAACAAAAATTACTTAAATGATCTTATTAATAATTTAAAAAAAAATAAGATTAACAAATTCATCCCTTTGGCTGATGAAGAGGTTTTGTTATTAAGCAAAAATATTAATATCTTTAAAAAAAAGAAAATTAAAGTTTATTGTAATAAATATAAAAATATTTTAATCTTAAATCACAAAGTAAATACTTTAAAATTTTTAGAAAAAAATAAAATTCCCGTCCCAAGATGGAAAGTTTTTAACAACTTAATTGAATATAAAAATTCAATAGAGTATTTTTTTGATAATGATTTAGAAATTGTAATTAAACCAATTATTTCACGTGGAAACAGAAATATACATTATTTTTCAAAAAAAAATTATAAAAAAATAATTAATAA
>MDTG01272450.1_pt1 | contig 27310 bp, 24 predicted proteins | sample 811421 | NCBI WGS metagenome assembly MDTG01 (sample SAMN05326645, study PRJNA326480) | marine metagenome | isolation source: seawater | place: Pacific Ocean: South East | collected 2011
AATGATTAATAATAAATTTGAAGAATGGAAAAAAGAAAACGACAATTTAGTTTTTATTGGTCATAATGTAATTTCATTTGATAGTACTGTATTAGAATACAATTTATTTAATAATTTATATTTTCCTTATATTGATAGAAAAAATAGAGGGGATACACTTAATTTAGCAAGAGCTTTGTATGCTATAAATCCCTCTGTTATTAAAACACCTTTAACCGCAAAGGGAAATCCAAGTTTTCGTTTAGAAAATCTGGCGAAGTTAAACAATCTTCCTGTAGAATTTGCTCATGATGCTTATAGTGATGTCAAAACTTCTATTGCGCTTACTAAATTTGTTCATGATTCTGATCCTGAAAGCTGGTCTCAACTAGCAATGACGATGAATAAAGAAAAAGCTATTGATTTTATTAATGATAACAAAGGATTTTGTTATTTAACCACTTTCGCAGGTAGAATAAAATTAGAGGCACTTTCAGTGGTGTGTGAATCTTCATACAGTGGGTGGTTTAATGCTTTTAATCTAGCGTATGATCCAAAACCTTTATTAGAAGCAAATAATGAAGAATTTAAATCGTTAATTAAGAAGAAAAATAGATATGTGATTACTAATCAACATCCAATTCTTTTATCTGGAAAGTTAGCTACTAACTATAAGCCTTACAATGAATTAGGAGCTGAAGTCTTAAACGAAAGAGCTAAAATGGTTTTTAAAAATAAATCACTTGCCGATAAGTTTAAACATATGGAAATTGATAGACAACTAGAAAAAGAAGATGAATCATCTCAAGATAATGTCTTTCCTGAAAGTAAGGCAAATATGTTCACGCAATTTGGTCAGCAAGATCTTATAAGAGAATTTCATGAAAAAAAATCTTGGGAAGAAAAATATAAAATTGGCTTAAGTTTCCGAGATCCTCGCGCACAATTTATAGCTAAGAGATTAATATTTGATGAGAGCCCATCAACACTTTCTGATGATGATTTTAAGTTTATGCATCAAGAATTACATGACCGTCTAGTTATTAATCAGGAGAGACCTTTTACCACTATACCTGAAGCAATGGAGCAAATTGATAATGAGCTAGAAAAAATAGATTCAAGTGAAGTTGAAGATAAAGATAAAAAATTAAAAATTCTTAAAGATTATAATACTTATTTAATCTTTTTAGAGAATTATTTCAAAAATAAGAATGCTAAACCTCTTCAAACAGGGATAGAATTAGTTAAACAAATTTTTAATTAATGTTTGAATTACAATTTTTAGTTCTCGGTCTTGTCCAGGGCATTACAGAGTTTTTACCTATTAGTTCTTCAGCTCATCTTATTTTGATATCTGAATTAACAGAATGGAAAGATCAAGGTATTTTTACTGATATTGCTGTTCATGTCGGAACATTAGGGGCCGTAATTCTATATTTATTAAAAGAAATAAAAAAAATTATTTTTGATTTTTTTAAATTTAAGAACAATTCAAATTTTTTTTTTATAAAAATTATTATAGCAACTCTTCCAGCTTTAATAATTGGCTTTATAGTTTACGAATATTTTATTTTATATTTTAGAAATTTAATTGTTATCGCATGGTCTAGTATTATTTTTGCTATCATTTTATTTATTGCTGATAGAAAAATTAATTCACATAAATCTTGGGAACAATTAAATTTCTTTGAAGTGTTTATTATTGGACTTTGGCAAAGTTTAGCTTTTATTCCTGGCGCAAGTAGAGCTGGTGTAACAATTACTGGAGCAAGATTTTTATCTATAAAAAGAGATTCAGCAGCAATCTTCTCAATGTTACTTTCAATTCCAATTATATTAGCTTCTTTAAGTCTTTCACTTATTGATTTATATATTATGGAAAATAATACAATTAATGTTTTGCCATCTATTTTTTCTGCATTCGTAGCATTTTTTACAGCATTAATATCAATTCACATGATGATGAAGATTTTAAAAGTCACAAATTTTAATATCTTTATAATTTATAGAATTCTTCTTGGTATTGCTTTATTGTTATTTTATGCATAAAATTTCAGGAACTTTTTGCGCAGCTCTTACCCCAGTTAATGCAGACTATTCAATTAATAAAAAATTATTTTTAAATCATTGCAATAATCTTCTTAATGATGGACTAACTGGTTTAGGCATTTTTGGTACTACAGGAGAAGCAAATTCCTTTAGTGTGCAAGAAAAGATTGATGCTATAAGCTATTTAATTGATAATCAAATTAAGTCTGATCAACTTATAATTGGCACAGGCCTTTGTTCTATAAAAGATAGTGTTTTAATAACTAAATATGCTGCAAAAATAAAAGCTAAGGCTGTTTTAGTTTTGCCAGCATTTTATTATAAAAATGTTTCTAATGAGGGTGTTATAGATTTTTATTCTAAAATAGTAGAAGGAGTTAGTGATAATAATCTTCAATATATTCTTTACCATTTTCCTGCATTATCCGGTATTTCTCTTAATTTTAAGATCATAGAAAAATTAATTAATATTTTTCCAAACAATGTAGTTGGTATGAAAGATTCTAGTGGAGATATTAATAATATGCTTAAAACAATTAAGCTGTTTGAAAATTTTAGTGTTTTTTCTGGTTCTGATAGTTTAGCAGTAAAAGTTTGTATGCATGGTGGTGCTGGAGCAATTACTGCAGCTTCAAATATCTCAGGAAAGCTCCTTAGTTTTCTAGTTAATAATTATAAAAATAAAAATGAAATTAAAAACTTTGAAATATTCCAGGAATTGCAAGATCAGATTAGGGAAATTGTTACTAGCACCGAATTAATTAGTCTTTTGAAAGGATTTTTATCAATTGAAAAACAAGATAATAATTGGAATAGATTAATTCCACCTCTCAGATCAATTGAAAAGCCAGAAAATAACAAATCAATTATTGCATTGACAGAATGTGTTAAAAAAATGAATAATTTATTTCTTAACTTTAAAGGTAATTAAATGTTTAAGTTTGAAAAATTAGTTTTTGGAGATCTCGGTTGGGGAGATGAATTTTTAGTAGCTTTGTTTATGACATTAGCTGTTAGTATTTGCTCAATGGGCTTAGGCATATTTATAGCAATATTTGCTGCTTGGTCAAAATTAACATACAACAAGTTCTTAAATCTAATTGCAAATTTTTATACAACTGTGATTAGAGGCATTCCTGAATTATTAGTGATCTATTTAATTTTCTTTGGTGGCAGTGCCGCAATAATGAAGATAGGAAAAGCTTTTGGATATGCTGGTTATATTGAACTAAACGCTTTTACAATTAGTGTTGTGGCTATTGGCATAATTTCAGCAACATATTCAACTGAAGTTTTACGAGCATCATATTTATCAATCAATCCTGGACAAATCGAAGCTGCTAAGACTCTTGGAATGTCCAGATTACAAATTTTTTTTAAAGTCTTAACTCCTCAAATTCTTCGCCATGCTATTCCTGGTTTGGGCAATATCTGGCAAGTTACACTAAAAGATACTTCTTTGATATCAGTAACAGGTTTAGTAGAAATTATGCGTCAAACAAGAATTGCTTCCAATGTAGAGCATTCGCCATTAACTTTTTTAGTTACTGCTGCATTTTTATATTTATTTCTAACGACTTTTTCAGGAAAGTTTTTTAATTATCTTGAAAGAAAATCTAACAAAGGCTTTGTTTAAATCATGTTAGATAATATAAATAACATCTTAAATAATTCTTTAATTTATAATAATTTCACTGAAATTTTGACCGCTCTAGATGAGACTATTTTGCTACTTTTAGTCTCTTTACCTATCGGCTTTATCCTTTCATTAATTTTTGCAATTGGAAGAGTTTCAAATAATTTATTAATTTCAAAATTAATAGCATCATATATCTTTACAATAAGAGGAACGCCTTTACTTGTTCAAATTTATCTAATTTATTTTGGATTAGGATCGATAGAATTAATTCGTGAGAGTTTTTTGTGGATCGCATTAAAAGAACCTTTCTGGTGCGGAGTTATTGCTCTAACTATCAATACTGTGGCTTATGGAAGTGAAATATTTAGAGGGGGAATTCAAGCTGTTTCTAAAGGGCAAATAGAGTCTGGAAAATCTCTTGGATTTAGTAGAATAGGGATATACAGGAGAATAATTTTCCCTATAGCTCTGAGACAGGTATTACCTACTTACGGTAATGAATTAATACTAATGGTTAAAGCCACATCCTTGATAAGCTTAACAACTTATATGGAAATGACTGGTATTGCTAGAAAAATCATGGCTAAAACTTTTGCGCCCGTAGAGGCATTTATTGCAGCAGGTATCTTATATCTTTTTTTAAATTTTCTTGTTGTTCAATTGATAAAATATCTAGAGTGGAAATATAATCCTCATCTAAGACTTAATAAAATATAATCAAATTTCGTAACCACTTTTGGTAATAACTTTTTTTAAATAATTATAACCTTTTTTGGCATATTCATAAGGATTTGCCTTTGATGGATTTTGTTCTGCCTCCACAACTAACCAATCTGAATATTCATTTTCGTATAAAATTTTAATTAATGGATTATAATTTATACAACCATCTCCTGGAACCGTAAATACTCCCTCAAGAAATGAATCTCTAAAACTTAAATCTAATTTTAGAGATTTTTCTAAAACAGATTTTCTCATATCTTTGCAATGAACATGATTGATTCTAGAAATATATTTTTTTAGGCATCTTTCATAATCTGCCTGAGCAAAAAGCAAATGTCCTGTATCAAAAAGCAATTTAGTTTTTTCATTTGTTAAATCTAGTAACTTTTCTATATCGCTTTCTGTTTGAATAATTGTGCCCATATGATGATGATAAGAGATAGGAAGTCCCACATCTTCTAACCTATTAGAAATTTCTGTTATTTTTTTGCTATACTCTTTCCATTCATCCAAATTTAACGTTGGTCTTTTAGTTAATGGCACATCACCTCTACCTTGTATAGAACCAGAAACATCCGCAAAAATAAAAACTTTTGTCTCTAAGCTAAGAAATAACTCTATTTGATCTTGCATTAATTGCCATTCATCTTCTACACTTCTCTCTTTTAATTTAGAACCATACCAACCACCTGGCATAGACAAATTAAATTTTTCTAATAGAAATTTAACAATACCAGGATTTCTTGGAAATTTTCCACCAAGTTCTACTCCTATAAATCCAGCAGAATTTGCTTCACGCAAACATTGTTCAATTGGTGTTTCTCCTCCAAGTTCAGGCATGTCATCATTGCTCCATGCTATAGGAGCTATTCCTAGTTTAATTTTCATATCAATTCTTATTATTTCATGAATTGTAAAAAGAAAAGAAATAAATATAACTAACTTATGAATTTACTTATAGTTGATGGAAATGAGAAAGAAGCTTCTGATCGATATTTGGAAAGAGGTATGGATACTCAGTACGAAGTTTATTCAAAAATTCTTCAAAAACTTTCAAACAATAATTTAAATATTACAATTTTACACCCTGCGATTAAAAGTGATTATATTCCACTTGGATTAAATATAGGTGATTTTCATGGAGTAGTTTGGACAGGAAGTTTACTTAATATTTACGATAAAACCCAGTCAATAACACGACAAATAGAACTAGCAAAAAATCTATTTAATAAAAAAAATAAAATTTTTGGAAGTTGTTGGGGACTTCATGTTTTAGTAACTGCGGCAGGAGGTAAGGTTCGTAAGAATCCGAATGGCTTAGAAGCTATAATAGCAAAAAACATTAATTTAAATGAAAATGGAAACAATCATCCGATGTATAAACAAAAGGATAAATCTTTTGATTCATTTTGTTGGCATTATGATGAGGCGGAGTCTTTACCAGAACAAACAACTATTCTTGCATCAAATGACAAAAGCAATATTCAATCAATTAGTTTTAAAGTAAATAATTCAGATATTTGGGCCGTTCAATATCATCCTGAATTTAATCCTCCATGGATGTCAGGTTTGATGAATCAGAGAGAACAAATATTATTAGATGAAGGAATATTCAATAACCAGGAAGAATTTAATTCTTATAAAAATTATTTTTCTGACATTAATAAGTTTTCTAAATTAAAAAAAGAATTGAAAATATCTGATAATTTAATAGATGAAAAAATACATAGTTTAGAGCTATTCAATTGGCTTAATCATTTAAAAAATCCAGATTAATTAATGCTTTAATTGTTTTTTTCCATTTTTTCATTTCTTTTTGTGATTTTGCAAAATTTATTTTTGGTTTAAAATTTTTGCTGGACCTCCACAAACTATTAATATGACTAGTATTTTTTATTATACCTACTTGTAAAGCAGCTAGATATGCAGCACCAAGAGATGTTGTTTCTATATTTTTAGGTTTTATTATTTTTCTTTGAGTAATATTTGATAAACTTTGAATAAAATAATTATTATTAACCATTCCTCCATCCACTCTTATTTCATTTATTCTAATTTTTGCATCTTTTTCCATTGACTCAATTAGTTCCTGCGTTTGGAAAGAAATACTGTCTAATGTTGCTTTTACAATATCTGCAATAGAAGTATTTCTGGTTAATCCAAATATTGCACCTCTAACATTAGGCTCCCAATGGGGTGCGCCTAAACCAGTCAAAGCGGGCACAATAATTATTTTTTCATTTTTATTTGCCTTACTATATAAAAAGCTTGTATCTTTTGAATTACTAAAAAAAGAAAGTTTGTCCCTAAGCCATTGAATAGCAGATCCAGCAACAAATATACTACCTTCGTAACAGAAAATTTTTTTTCCTTTAATTTTGAATGCAACCGTTGTTAAAAGTTTATTAGATGAGATTTTAAATTTGCTACCTATATTCATTAGCAAAAAACAACCAGTCCCATATGTGCTTTTAGATTGGCCTTGTTTGAAACAGGCTTGACCAATAGCAGCAGCTTGTTGATCGCCGGCCATGCCACCAATTTGAATTGGTGAACCAAATAAATTAGTATAGCCAAAATTAGATGAATTTTCAGCAACTATAGGCAATATTTTTTTTGGTATCTTAAAAAAAGAAAGCAATTCTTTAGACCATTCTTCTTTTTTTGAGTCAAAAAGCATTGTTCTAGATGCGTTTGAAATATCAGTAATATGGGATTTTTTTTCAGTTAAATTCCATAACAACCAAGTGTCAATAGTTCCAAAAAGAAGACTATTTTTTTTTAATATTTTTTTAGCTAACTTATTGTTATCGAGTATCCATTTTATTTTTGTCGCTGAAAAATATGGATCAATTATTAAGCCAGTAATTTTTTGTATTTGAGTTTCTTTTTTTGTTTTTTTAATTTTTGAACAATAATTAGAAGTTCTTCTATCTTGCCATACAATTGCTTTATTTATAGGTTTTCCAGTTCTTTTATCCCATAAGACAGCTGTTTCTCTTTGATTAGCAATACCAATAGAAGCTATATTTAAACTTTTTATATCATTTCTTTTTAATATTTTTTTTATTAAATTTTTAATATCTAACCATATTTCCATTGCATCATGTTCAACCCAACCATATTTTGGAAAAAACTGATGAAATTCTTTTTGAACAATATCGATAACTTTAAATTTTAAATTATATAAGACAACTCTTGAGCTGGTTGTCCCTTGATCTATGGAAATAATATATTTTTTCATTTATTTCTAAATAAAATTTATATGTCTAAATTTTTTGTAAAGTTAGCATTTTCTTTTATAAATTTGTAACGATATTCAGCTTTTTTTCCCATAAGATGCTCAAATAATTTTTCGGTCTTTTTAGTTTCTTTGGCACCATCATTAATACTAATTTTAATTAATTTTCTATTTTCTATATTCATTGTAGTTGATTTAAGTTGATCAGCTGGCATTTCACCTAAACCTTTATAACGTGTAATTTGGTAAGTTTTTTTAGATCCATTTGATTTAAATAATTTATCTTTTTCTTTCTCATCATATGCATAATGAATGTCATCTTTAAAACTTAACTTGTATAATGGAGGCATAGCTAAATAAAGTTTTCCATTAGAAATTATTTTTTTCATATATTTGTAAAAAAAAGTAATTAAAAGAGTACTTATATGAGAACCATCTACATCAGCATCTGTCATTAATATTACCTTATCATAACGGAGTCTAGAAATTTGAAAATTTTTTCCAATTCCACAACCAAGAGCTTGAATTAAATTTTGAATTTCAGAATTGTCTGCAACTTTAGAAAGTGGCACGCTATACACATTAAGTATTTTTCCTCTTAGCGGAAGAATAGCTTGTGTTTCTCTTGAACGAGCTTGCTTAGCAGAACCTCCAGCACTATCTCCTTCAACAATAAATATTTCGGTTCCATCAATTTTTTTACTAGAACAATCTACTAATTTTCCAGGAAGTCTATTTTTTTCCTTTATTGTTTTTCTCTCTAATTCTTTTATTTTTGATAAATCTGTTCTTAATAAAGATCTTTCAATTAGCGCATTTATTAATGTAGTTGCAATTTTTTTATTTGAGTTGAGCCATAATAAAAAATTATTTTGAATATCAAGTTCTAATTTTTTTTGCAGAGATGGCATAATAATTCTTTTTTTTGTTTGGCCTTCAAAGCTTGGAGAATTAATAAATACTGAGATTATCGCATCTGAGTAATCAAATAAATCGTTATAATTAATATTAATTATTTTTGAATATTGTAATTTTTGACCAAAAATTTTTATCGCTTTTAATATAGAATTTTTTAAAGCGTTTTCATGAGATCCACCGTCAGGAGTTTCAATAGTATTGCAGTACGAATTTAGTGAAGATACTTCATTTTCATTAAAATCTATAAAAATTTCACATTTTTCATTTTTATCAAGTTTTATTTCTTTATAAAAATAATTAGAAAATAATTTTTTTCTATTTTGATAATTTTCTTTAACAAAATCAACTAAGCCGTTAGGATAAAAAAAATCTATCTTATTAGGAGTCTTATCTTTAATTAAATCTTTGTCTATTTGAAATGAAATTTTAGTACCTTTAACTAAAACTGATTTCATTCTTATAAAATTAAATAACTTTTTTGGAGAAAAATATATATCTTCAAAAATTTCATTATCAGGAGTAAATTTGATTTCAGTTCCTTTATCTTTTGCAGAACACTTTTGAATTTTTATTTTACTCTTTATTTTTCCCTGAGAATAATTTTGAGAATATAACTTTGATTTATTAAAAACTTTAACATCCATTTTTTTGCTTAGAGCATTAACAACTGAAATACCAACTCCATGAAGACCTCCCGAAGTTTTATATACTTTGTCAGAAAATTTGCCTCCTGCATGAAGAGTAGTCATTACTATTTCAAGTGCTCTTTTATTTTTAAATCTTGGATGAAAATCTATTGGTATTCCTCTCCCATCGTCTTTAATAGTAATTGAATTGTCTTTTGAGTAGTGAAATAAAATATTTTTGGCATGTCCTGCCACCACTTCATCAATTGAATTGTCTAAAACTTCATTAACAAGATGATGAAGGCCATCTTCATTTGTATTGCCAATATACATTCCGGGTCTTTTTCTTACTGGCTCTAAGCCTTCAAGTACTTCTATATCTTTAGCACTGTATGTATTTTTTTTTGGCACAAGAATTTCTTTAGCAAAAGTATTGTGTTTTTGATACAAAAAAACCGCTATTTTTATAATAGCGGTTTTTTTTCTAACTTAGTTGTATTTTCTACACATCGTAATAAAGATTAAATTCATGAGGATGAGGTCTTAAATTCATTGGGTTTACCTCATTTTCTCTTTTATAAGAAATATACGTCTCAATATTATCTTTTGTAAAAACATTGCCTTTTAATAAATACGCATGATCTTTTTCAAGAGCATTAAGTGCTTCACTAAGCGATCCTGGAGTTGAAGGTATTTTTGCAAGAACTTTAGCTGGTGCTTCATAAATATTAATATCCGTAGGCTTACCTGGATTAATTTTATTTTTTACTCCATCAAGACCTGCCATTAAAATAGCAGAAAATGCAAGATAAGGATTTGAAGAAGGATCCGGACATCTAAATTCTACTCTTTTTGCTTTAGGACTTGATGTATAATTATTAGGTATTCTTACTGAAGCTGTTCTATTAGCTTGAGAGTAAGCAATATTTACTGGAGCCTCGAAACCAGGTGTTAAGCGTTTGTAAGAGTTTGTTGTTGGTGCACAAAAAGCTAATAATGATGGCGCATGTTTTAATATTCCTCCAATATAATATAATGCAAAATCACTAAGATCTGCATAATTACCTTTTTTATACATCAACGTTTTATTTTTTTTCCATATGCTTGAATGGACATGCATGCCAGAACCATTATCTTCAAATAATGGCTTAGGCATAAAAGTAGCTGTCATACCATGTTGTTTTGCAACATTTTTTACAACATACTTATATCTTAGAAGATCATCAGCCATTGATAATAGCGGTGAAAATTCCAAATCAATTTCACACTGTCCTCCAGTAGCCACTTCATGATGGGAGGCTTCTACGTTAATTCCAATTTCTTCCATAGTTAAAACCATTTCAGTTCTTACATCTTGCAAGCTATCTGCTGGTGGCAATGGAAAGTATCCGCCTTTGTGTCTAGGTTTATGACCTAAATTTGGATTTTCTTCTCTGCCAGTATTCCATGCACCTTCAGCTGAATCTACTTCATGAAAAGCAAAATTTGAACCTGAATCATATTTTATATCATTAAAAACAAAGAATTCTGCTTCTGGTCCGAAGTATGCTGTATCACCAAGTCCAGAAGATTTTAAAAATTTTTCAGCTTTTTGAGCTATAAACCTTGGATCTTTTGTGTAACTTTCATAAGTTATTGGATTAACAACATTACAATAAAATGCGATAGTTTTCTCAGAATAAAAAGGATCGATATAACCTGTAGTTACATCAGGTACCATTGTCATATCACTATTTTCAATGGATTGAAAACCTCTTACTGACGATCCATCAAACCCAACACCGTCTTTAAATAAATCTTCTTTTAAGTATTTAATTGGAATTGATATGTGATGAGTTGATCCAGGAAGATCTGTGAATCTAAGATCAACCATTTTTATGTCTTGATTTTTTATCTTTTTTAATAACTCTTTAGGAGTTTTACAGTTAAATTTCATAATATCCTCACACGTTTTATCTACCATCCTTACATACCTATAAGGCTAGTACTAGTTATCCATGCTCTAGTTATGAAAGTTCTGCTTTTGATCCGCGTTCCTTCAGCTTTTGCTTACTTCCGACCCAAAGGGTTGAACGATTTCAAACTTTTGCATGCGTTCCTTCAGCTTTCGCTTACTTCCGACCTGAAAATACAGGTTGAACGATTAGTTAGACCTTTTATTTATTTCTTGAGTTTTGTAAAGTAAAATTAGACAGCATCACTGCCTTTTTCGCCTGTTCTTATTCTTACGGCATCTTCAATATTTGAGAGAAAAATTTTTCCATCACCAATTTTTCCTGAATATGCAGCACTTTTTATCAATTGGATAGTTTTATCAACTAACTCATCCTCAACTATTATTTCAATCTTTATTTTTGCGAGAAATTCATCTGAATAATCATCTACTTCTTTGTTTATTCCTTCATGCCCTCTCTGTCTTCCAAAACCCTTAACTTCAATTATAGTCATTCCTGATAAATCTATATCATGAAGTGCTTCCTTAACATCGGAGAGTTTAAATGGTTTTATTATTGCTTCAATTTTTTTCATTGTTAATTTTAGAAATTTTATAAATTGCTTTTTCTATATTTTCTATAGAATTTGCATAGCTAATTCTAACATAATTATTTGAAAAATCTCCAAAACTTTTTCCAGGAACCAGTGCTACACCGTAATTTTCAAGGGCAATTTTTGAGAATTTTTCTCCGTTAAGTTTACTTTTTGTTACATTTGGGAATGCATAAAAAGCCCCTCCAGGCTTAAAACATTGAATATTATCTAACTTATTTAATTCTAAATATAAAAAATTTCTTCTTTTTTCAAATTCACTAACAATTTTTTTTACTTCGTCTTGAGATCCCTCTAATGCCTCTATACCTGCATATTGTATAAATGAAGATGGGCAAGAATGATCATTTACACATAATTTGTTAGCATAAGTAATTAAATTTTTTGGCCAAACACTCCAACCTAATCTCCATCCTGTCATACAATATGTTTTACTCCATCCTTCTAAAACGATTAATCTTTCTTTTAAAGATTCATATTTTAGTAATGAAGGCATTGATTCATTCTCAAAAATAATTTTGCTATAAATTTCATCACTCAAAATATTAACTTTTGGGTAATCCTCAAGCATATTAACTAATTTTCTAATTTTATTTTCATTCATATATGATCCTGTTGGATTATTAGGATTATTAATTATTATTAGACTTGTTTTATCTGTTATTAATGAAGACAATTTTTCTATATCTATTTCAAAATTATTTTTTTCTTCTAGGACTAAAGGCACAGGTTTTGCTCCACTAAACTTAATCATTGATCTATAAATAGGAAAACCCGGATCAGGATAAATTATTTCGGTATCTTTATTGCCCAATATTAAGCAACTAAAAAAAATAGTAGGTTTTCCTCCTGGTGTAATAAGAACATTATCTGGATTAATAGAAACTTTATAATTTTTGTATATTGAGCTAGCAACAGCTTCCCTTAATTGAATAATTCCATTGGAAGGCGTATATCCATGATAGCCATCTTTTAGAGCTTTTATTGCGGCTTCAACTATATTGTTTGGAGTTGGAAAGTCAGGTTGGCCTATACCTAAGTTTATTATATCTTTGCCTTCTGCTTTTAATTTGTTAGCTTTATCTAAAATCGCAAAAGCAGTTTCTGTTTCCAATTTAAAAATGCTTTTTGAAAGATACATGTTTTTGATATAGCAAAAAGTGGTATAAATTAAAATCAATTATGGCGAACGTAGCTCAGTTGGTTAGAGCGCAGGCTTGTGGTGCCTGATGTCGTGGGTTCGAATCCCATCGTTCGCCCCAATATATATGGCAATTTCAGTCAATTATATTTTCTTTGTTGTAATTTTATTAGATAAACATAAAAGCAAAATTTAAAGGGCCGGTGGTGGAACTGGTAGACACGCGAGATTTAGGTTCTCGTGCCGCGAGGTGTGAAGGTTCAAGTCCTTTCCGGCCTACCAGGTGAAAAAATATATGAGCATAAAAGAATTAAAGTCAAAAAAATTACTAAAGGAATTTTTAGTTGAAATTCCTTATCAAGAAATTGATTCTTTAATAAATGTAAAGATTACAGAAATTGTACCAACTGTATCACTTCCAGGTTTTAGAAAAGGTAAAGCTCCATTAAATATAGTAAAAAAGAAATATGAAAATAATGTTTTAAGCGAAGTTATAGAAAAAATTGCTCAAGAAAAATCGAAAACAATTTTAGATGAAAATAAATTAAAAGCCTTTAGACAGCCAAAAGTAGAAATAAAAAAATTTGTAAAAAATGAACCATTAGAAATGATTATTAAAATAGATTTACAGCCTGATATTTCTATTTTTCCTTTTGAAAAGATTAAACATAATAAATATGATATTCAATTAGATAAAAAAACTTTAGATGAAAATTATAAATCTTTTTTAGCATCGCAAAATGTTTATGAAAAAATAAAAGATGATAGGCATCCTGTAATGTCTGACAGAATATTTGTTGATATAGAAACTTCTGATGAGTCTGCTCCAGAATTTTTAAAAAGTCAAAAAAATATTCCCATTACAACAGATTCAGACTACCAAGTGCTTCCTGATATAAGTTCTAAAATACTAGCCAAAAAACCTAAAATAGGAGATGCCATAAAATTAGAATTTAATTTAAAGGAAATACTTAAGGAAAAAGAAGATAAAATTATAGAATTTGAGATAAAAATTCTTTCTATAGAAAAAAAAGCTGATTTTAAAGTTGATAAAGAATTTTTAAATAAAAATAATTTAAAAGACGAAAAAGATTTTAGAAAAGGAATTGATGAAAATATAAAAAGCCAATACCAAAACCAATTAAATGAAATTGAAAAGAAACAACTTATGGATGAGTTGGAATTAAAAAATGATTTTGAGCTTCCAGAAGGAATACTTCAAGAAGAATTTGATATCATCTGGAAGAGAGTCCAAGATGCAAAAAATAATAATAAACTGGATAAAGATGATGAAAATTTAAATGAAAAAAAATTGAAAGAAAGATATCATAAAATAGCTTCAAGAAGGGTCAAATTAGCTATTTTATTACAACATATTGCTTCAGAGAATAAAATATCTGTATCAGAAAAAGAATTGACTGATGGAATGTTAAATTATGCATCTCAGTACCCTGGTCAGGAAAAACAAATTTTTGATTATTTTAAAAAGAATCCATCAAGTGTAGAGTCAATTAGAGGTCCAATTTTTGAGAAAAAAATTGTAGAACTTATTTTATCTAAAACAAAGGTAGAATCAAAAAAGATATCTGTTAAGGAATTCAATAAATTACAAGAAGAATCTTTTAAAATGGGGAGCTAAATAATATGGATGATCCAATTAAAAATTTAACTAATAATTTGATCCCAATGGTTGTTGAGCAATCTTCAAGAGGTGAGAGAGCTTACGATATCTTTTCAAGACTTTTAAAGGAAAGAATAGTTTTTTTAACTGGTTCAATTGATGACAATGTATCAAGTCTTATATGTGCGCAGCTTTTATTCCTAGAGTCTGAAAATCCAAAAAAAGAAATCTCTTTCTATATTAATTCTCCTGGAGGCATAGTTTGGTCTGGATTGGCGATTTATGATACAATGCAATATATTTCTTCAAAGATTATGACAATTTGTGTAGGTCAAGCTGCATCTGCTGGCTCACTTCTTCTTACTGCGGGAGAAAAGGGTATGAGGTTTTCTCTTCCTAACTCAAGAATTATGGTTCATCAACCAAGTGGCGGTTATCAAGGACAAGTAACTGATATAGAAATTCAGACAAATGAAATAATCAAAACAAAAAAAAGACTTAATCAAATATATAGCAAACATACTGGTAAAGAAATTAAAGAGGTTGAATCTATTATGGAGAGAGATAAATATTTTTCACCCAAAGATGCTATAGGTTTTGGTTTAATTGATAAAATAATTGAAAATAGAAAATAAAATTTATGACAAAAAAAAATGATAAAGATTCTCTTTTTTGTTCATTTTGTGGCAAAAACCAAAAAGAAGTAAAAAAACTTATTGCTGGCCCAACTGTTTTTGTTTGTGATGAGTGCGTAGAATTATGCATGGATATTATTAGAGAGGATACAAAAAATAATAAGATAAAAATAAAACAAAATATTCCCAAACCAAGAGAGATTAATTCAATATTAAATGATTATGTAATTGGTCAAACTCAGGCTAAAAAAACTTTGTCTGTTGCAGTATATAATCATTATAAAAGATTATCTAATGCGAATGTTTCAGATGTTGAAATTTCCAAATCTAATATTTTATTAATAGGACCTACAGGAACAGGTAAAACATTATTAGCCCAAACTTTAGCTAGAATTTTGGATGTCCCATTTACTATGGCAGATGCTACTACATTAACTGAAGCTGGTTATGTTGGAGAAGATGTGGAAAATATTATTTTAAAATTACTTCAAGCATCAGATTATAATGTTGAGAGAGCTCAAAAGGGCATAGTTTATATTGATGAGATTGATAAGATTGGAAGAAAAAGTGATAATCCTTCAATTACTAGAGATGTTTCTGGCGAAGGAGTTCAACAAGCATTGCTTAAAATTATGGAAGGAACAATAGCAAGTGTTCCACCTCAAGGGGGCAGAAAGCACCCACAACAAGAGTTTTTGCATATAGATACTTCTAATATTCTTTTTATTTGTGGAGGAGCTTTTGCTGGTTTAGAAAATATAATTAACCATCGATTAAAGGGTTCATCAATCGGTTTTAATTCAACCATCTCTGGTTATAAAGAAGATAATATTGGAGAAACATTAAAAAAAATAGAAAATCAAGATTTACTAAAATTCGGTATGATTCCTGAATTTATAGGTAGAATGCCAGTTTGCGCAACTTTAGAAGAATTAAATGAGAAAATGCTTATAAGAATTATGCAAGAGCCAAAGAATGCTATTCTTAAACAATATAAAACATTATTTAAAATGGATCAAATAGAGCTAGAAATCAAAAGTGAAGCTTTAATGGAAGTGGCTAAATTAGCTGTTAATAGAAAAACTGGAGCAAGAGGATTGCGCTCAATAATGGAAAATTTATTAGTAGATCTGATGTTTGATTCTCCTGATCAAAAAGAACTTAAAAAAATTGTAATTAATCAAGATGTTGTAGTAAAAAAATCTAAGCCAATCCTACTGTATTCTACAAGAGAAAATAATCAAAAATTAACAGCTATTAAGTCTTGATTTTTTATAAAATACTATCATTTTAATAATATGAATTCAAAAAATACTCCCGTCTTGCCTTTAAGGGATATTGTTGTTTTTCCTCAAATGGTTGCACCACTTTTTGTTGGTAGAAAATTATCCGTTAATGCTCTCAACCATGTAATGTTAAGTGATAAAAAAATTTTATTAATTACTCAAAAAGACTCTGAAATTGAAAATCCTAAATCTAACAATCTTTATAAAGTAGGTACTTTAGCTAAAATTCTTCAACTACTTAAACTTCCTGATGGGACTATAAAAGTTTTGGTAGAAGGTTTAGAGAGAGTGAATATCTCAAATATAAATGAAACAAAAGATTTTATTAAAGGTGATTACACCCATATTAAAACTAATTATAAAAATGATTCTAAAATAAGCGCCTTAATGAAAGTCGTTGTTGAACAATTTGAAAGGTATCATAGGGTTTTTAGAAAAATTCCTTCAGAGATATTAACTAGTGTTCAGGCTATTACTGACGCTAACAAACTAGCTGATAATATAGCTGCTAATTTAAATATTAAGTTACATGAGAAGCAAGAGTTATTGGAAATATCAGAACCTTCAAAAAGATTAGATAAAATTCATAATTTTTTAATTACAGAAATCGATACTATGCAAGTCGAAAAGAAAATTAAAGGACGAGTAAAACGCCAAATGGAAAAAACTCAAAAGGAGTACTATTTAAACGAGCAAATGAAAGCAATTCAAAAAGAACTTGGTGACAACGATGATGTTGATGATATTGCTGAATTAGAATCTAAGATAGAAAAATTAAATTTAACATCGGAAGCTAAAGAAAAATGTAAAAATGAATTAAAAAAGCTTAAAAACATGAGTCCTATGTCAGCTGAAGCTACAGTCATAAGAAATTATTTAGATTGGGTATTGACTATACCATGGTCAAATCCATCACAAGTATCAAAAAACATTAACAAGGCAAAAACAATTTTAGAGAACGATCATTATGGATTAGATAAAGTTAAAGATAGAATTATTGAATATTTAGCTGTTCAAAAAAGGATAAATAAGATTAAAGGCCCAATTTTATGTTTAGTTGGCCCTCCTGGTGTTGGCAAAACCTCTCTAGGTAGATCAATAGCTAATGCTACTGGTAGAAGTTTTGTTAGAATGTCTCTTGGAGGTATTAGAGATGAAGCAGAAATAAGGGGTCATAGAAAAACATACATTGGTTCTATGCCAGGTAGATTTATACAAGCAATGAAAAAATCTAAAACCTCAAATCCACTCATATTATTAGATGAAATTGACAAACTTGGCTCTGATTGGAGAGGAGATCCTTCTTCAGCATTATTAGAAGTTCTAGATCCTGAACAGAATAATAAATTCAATGACCATTATTTAGAACTTGATTATGATTTATCAGAAGTTATGTTTGTTTGTACTGCTAATACTTTAAATATACCAGCTCCATTACTTGATAGAATAGAAGTTATTAGAATACCTGGTTATACTGAAAATGAAAAAAGAGAAATAGCAAAAAAATACCTAATTCCTAAACAAAAAACAAACCACGGATTAAAGAAATCTGAAATAAAATTTAGTCTTTCAAATATTTCTAATATTATTCGTTATTATACTAGAGAAGCAGGCGTTAGAAACTTAGAAAAAGAGATAGCAAAAGTATGCAGAAAATCTGTTAAAATTTTAGAAACATCAAGTAAAAGAAAAATTTTATTAGATAAAAAAAATTTATCTAATTTCTTAGGAGTTGAGAAATTCAGAAGTAGCGAAATTGAAAAGAAAAACTTAATTGGAGTAACTAACGGTTTAGCCTGGACTGAAGTTGGTGGAGAAATACTGTCAATTGAGGTCGTTTTATCTTTAGGAAAAGGAAAATTAACTATAACTGGAAAATTAGGAGAAGTGATGAGAGAATCTGTTCAAGCTGCAGTTTCATATGTCAGATCACAATCATTAAAATTAGGGATTGATCCTAAAGATTTTGATAAAAATGATATACATGTCCACGTTCCTGAAGGCGCTACCCCTAAAGATGGACCAAGCGCAGGTATAGCAATTTTCAATTCTTTAGTTTCCTCTTTAACATCTAATAAGATTAGAAAAGATGTTGCAATGACAGGAGAAATTACTCTACGAGGTAGAGTTTTGCCAATCGGTGGATTAAAAGAAAAGCTATATGCTGCTGTTAGAGCAGGCATTAAAACAATTTTAATTCCTGAAGAAAATAAAAAAGATTTGACTGAAATTGATAAGCAAATTATTAAAAATGTGAATATCAAATGTGTCAGTGAAGCAAAAATGATACTAGAACACACATTAATAAAACCCATCGAACCCATAACAATTAACGAATCACAAGACATTAAAGCTCTAAAAAATAATATATCAGAAGAAAAAATAGAAAAATCTATAGCTCATTAATCCTTGTATTTAGGCATAATTTTATTAAATTCCCTATATTCTGGGATTAATTTAATAAAAATATTGACTAATGCGATATCAAAATAATATTAATATATCAATTCTATTGAGAAGGAGTCGAAAGTGAATAAAAATGATTTAATAGCTTCAGTTGCATCATCTGCAGGATTGTCTAAATCAGATGCAACTCGTTCAATTGAAAGTCTTCTAGATACAATAACTAATGCTTTAAAACGAGGCGAAAAAGTTAGTATTGTAGGCTTTGGTAACTTCAGTGTTAGTGAAAGAAAAGCTACAACTGGCAGAAATCCAAGGACAGGGGAATCTATACAAATTCCTGCATCTAAAAGGCCAAAATTTACTGTGGGAAAAGCTCTTAAGATGGCTGTAAACGTATAGCATTATTAAGTATTTTTTCTTGCACCGGCTGTTAAATAACTTTAACAGCCGGTTTTGTTTTGGGTGTTTAGCTCAGTTGGTAGAGCGTCTCGTTTACACCGAGAATGTCGGGAGTTCGAGTCTCTCAACACCCACCATTGCGCGGGAGTAGTTCAGTTGGTTAGAACGCCGCCCTGTCACGGCGGAGGTCGCGGGTTCGAGTCCCGTCTCTCGCGCCATTTCCGCGCCACTACTTAATTAAATATTAATCTACTTCAATTAATGATAATATTTATAATTATAATGATTATAAAGTTTGTCTTTTATACAATAGATAATTATATAATTTAAAGGTTATATAGGAATCTTGTGTCTTCTTATTTATTTGAATATTTGCCGATAATATTATTTATCATAATTGCTTTTACTATTGCAGTTGGAATGACAGCAATTTCTTTTATTATTGGAAAATCCAAACCTGATAGTGAGAAGTTATCAGCATACGAATGCGGCTTTGACGCTTTTGATGATGCTAGGGGAAGATTTGATGTTAGATTTTATTTAGTAGCAATTTTATTTATAATTTTTGATTTAGAAGTCGCCTTTCTTTTTCCCTGGGCTATTTCACTTGGTAAGATAGGAATTTTTGGTTTTTGGTCAATGATGTTTTTTTTATTTTTACTAACTATAGGTTTTATTTATGAGTGGAAAAAAGGAGCATTAGAATGGGAATAGACGAATATCAAAAAGAAACAAAGGAAAAAGGATTTATTTTAGCAAAGTTTGATGATCTACTTACATGGGCCCGCACTGGTTCTTTATGGCCAATGACTTTTGGATTAGCATGTTGCGGAGTGGAAATGATGCATTCTTATATGAGTAGGTATGATTTAGATAGATACGGGGTGATACCAAGAGCAAGTCCTAGACAATCTGATGTAATGATTGTTGCAGGAACATTAACAAATAAAATGGCACCAGCTTTAAGAAAAGTTTATGATCAAATGCCCGAACCAAGATGGGTAATATCTATGGGCTCTTGTGCTAATGGCGGAGGTTATTATCATTATTCTTATTCTGTTGTAAGAGGTTGTGATAGAATTGTTCCTGTAGATATATATGTTCCAGGATGCCCTCCTACTGCTGAAGCACTAGTTTATGGCATACTCCAACTTCAAAAAAAAATTAAAAGACTAAATGCATCAAATAAAAGATAAGGATTATGACAGTTTTAGATACAAAAAAGTACATATCAACAAAGACTGATATTAAATACAAGTTTTACGATAATGACAAATATATCGGTATTATTTTAGAAAATAAATCTGATCTTAATAAATTTATTAAATTTTTGAAGGATGATAAAAGTTTATTATTTAACCAATTAATTGATATTTCAGCCATTGACTTTCCTTCTAGAGAATACAGGTTTGATGTTTTTTATTTATTTAGTAGTTTAACTAAAAATCAAAGAATACTTATCAAAATATCTATAAAAGTTGATGATTTTGTTGAGTCAATAACTCCATTATATTTTGCTGCAAACTGGTATGAAAGGGAATGTTATGATTTATTTGGTATTCAATTTCAAAATCACCCCGATTTGAGAAGAATCATGACCGATTATAACTTTGAAGGCCATCCTCTTCGTAAAGATTTCCCTCTAACTGGTCATAATGAGGTTCGTTACGATGATTTAGAAAAAAAAGTTGTTTATGAAAAAGTAAATCTTCAGCAAGAATATAGAAACTTTGATTATCAGAGTCCTTGGGAAGGTTTGGAGAATCAGTTAATTGGTGACGAAAAGGCAGAAAAAGAAAATAAATAATGAAAGAAATAGAAATTAATTCAACTACTCTTAATTTTGGCCCACAACATCCAGCAGCTCATGGAGTATTAAGATTAATAGTTGAATTAGATGGAGAGGTTGTTGAAAGAGCAGAACCTCATATAGGCTTGCTCCACAGAGGAACGGAAAAACTAATAGAATATAAAACTTATTTACAGGCTGTTCCTTATTTTGATCGCTTAGATTACGTTTCTCCTATGTGCCAAGAACATGCTTTTGCACTTGCTACAGAGAAGCTTCTTAATATAGATGTTCCAATTAGAGCAAAATACATTCGAGTCATTTTTTCTGAAATTACTAGAATACTTAATCATCTTTTAAATATCCCAGCATATGCTGCTGATATTGGCGCAGTAACTCCGTTCTTATGGTGTTTTGAAGAAAGAGAAAAATTACTTGAGTTCCATGAGTCTGTTTCTGGTGCTCGCTTTCATTCAGCTTATTTTAGACCTGGGGGAGTTCATCAAGATATGCCTAAAGGCATGGAAGAAAATCTTTATAATCATTTTAAAACATTCAATAAATTTGTTGATGATCTAGAAGAATTATTAACAAATAATAGAATATTAAGACAAAGGTCTGTTGATATAGGCATTCTATCAAAAAAAGATGCAATAGAATGGGGCTGTACTGGCCCAGTATTAAGAAGTGCTGGAGTGCCCTGGGACTTGCGAAGAGCACAACCATATGATGCTTATGATAAAGTTGAATTTGAAATACCAGTAGGGAAAAAAGGAGATTGTTTTGATCGTTATTTAGTTCGAATTGAAGAAATGAGGCAAAGTGTAAGCATTGTAAATCAATGTTTAGAAAAGATTATGCCAGGAGATATAGCTATTGATGATAATAAAATTACTCCTCCAAAAAGAAATGATATGAAAAAATCTATGGAATCTCTTATTCACCACTTTAAACTTTTTACAGAAGGTTATAGAGTTCCCGAAGGCGAAACTTACCTTGCTGTTGAAGCTCCAAAAGGAGAATTTGGAGTTTTTCTCCTATCTGATGGATCTAGCAAACCTTATAGATGTAAAATAAGAGCCCCAGGATTTGCTCATTTACAAACATTAAACCATTTATCTAGAGGACATATGATGGCTGATATTGCTGCAATCCTTGGTAGCCTCGATATTGTTTTTGGAGAGGTAGATAGATGAAACATCCTGGCACAACAAACTTAATAAATGATGAAAAAAAAATCTTTAAATGGACAGATGAAAATTTAGATAAAATTAAAAATATTGTTTCAAAATATCCAAAGGGAAGACAACAGAGTGCTGTCATTCCTGTTTTAGATCTAGCTCAAAGACAAAATAGTGGTTGGTTGACAAAAAATATAATTGAAAAAGTTTCAGACACTTTGGGAATGTCATTTATTAGAGTAATGGAAGTAGCAACTTTTTACTCAATGTTTAATCTACAACCAGTAGCAAAAAACTTTATTCAGGTGTGTAGAACTACTCCATGTTGGTTAAGAGGAAGTAATAAGCTTGTAAAGATTGCAAAAGAAGTAACAGGTTGTGATATAGGAGAAACATCAGAAGATAAAATTTTTACATTAGTTGAAGTAGAATGTTTAGGTGCTTGTTGCAATGCTCCTATGGTTCAAATTAATGATGATTATTATGAGGACTTAAATGAACAAAATTTTAAAGAACTTTTATTAAAAATTAAAAATAATGAAAAAATTGTGACAGGTTCCCAAATAGGAAGGAAAAGCTCCGAGGCTAGAAGAAATTAAATATGCTTAAAGAAGAAAATAAAATATTTAAGAATTTACATGGGCAAGATGATTGGAAGCTTAAAGGAGCAATCAAAAGAAATGTATGGAAAAATACTAAAGAAATATTATCAAAAGGTAGTGATTATATTATCGAAGAAATTAAAAAAAGCGAGTTAAGAGGTAGGGGTGGCGCTGGTTTTCCTGCAGGACTTAAATGGTCTTTTATGCCAAAAGAATCAGATAAACCTTCATACTTGGTAGTAAATGCAGATGAATCTGAACCTGGCACTTGTAAAGATAGAGAAATTTTAAGAAATGATCCTCATTTGCTTTTAGAAGGATGTCTTGTTGCTGGTTATGCTATGAGAGCTCATGTTTGCTACATCTATATAAGGGGAGAATATTATTCAGAGTTTTCTAATTTGCAAAAAGCTATTGATGAGGCATACGAAAACAAGTTAATAGGTCACAATGCATCTGGTTCAGAATGGGATTTTGATATTTATTTACATAGAGGTGCTGGAGCATACATTTGTGGTGAGGAAACAGCTTTATTAGAAAGTTTGGAAGGAAAAAAAGGACAGCCAAGACTTAAGCCTCCATTTCCTGCAGGTTCTGGATTATATGGATGTCCAACTACAGTTACCAATGTTGAAACAGTTGCTGTCACTCCTACAATATTAAGAAAGGGATCATCCTGGTTTTCAAATTTAGGTAGGCCAAAAAATACAGGCACTAAAATTTTTAGTATTTCTGGACATGTTAACAACCCTTGTAATGTTGAAGAAGAAATGGGAATTCCTCTTAAAGAACTTATTGAAAAATATGCAGGAGGCGTAATTGGTGGATGGGAAAATTTATTGGCAGTAATTCCAGGAGGTGCTAGCGTACCATTAATACCTAAATCAATATGTGATAATGTAAGAATGGATTTTGATAGTTTAAGCGAAGTAAAGAGCGGTTTAGGAACTGCGGCTGTAATAGTTATGAATAAATCTACTGATATAGTTGAAGCAATATCTCGTCTTTCGCATTTTTATATGCACGAAAGTTGTGGTCAATGTACCCCTTGTAGAGAAGGAACAGGTTGGATGTATAGAATGATGCAAAAAATGATTGAAGGAAATTTAGCACAAAATGATATTGATAAACTCATTAACGTTACTAAACAAGTTGAAGGACATACTATTTGTGCTCTCGGCGATGCAGCTGCTTGGCCAATCCAAGGTTTAATAAGACATTTTAGAACAGAAGTTGAAAGACGTATTGAAGAATATAATAAAAAAAGAAAAGTAGCTTAATGCCAAAAATTATAATTAATAATAAAGAATTAGAGTTTGAAAATGGAATGACTATAATGCAAGCTTGTGAACTCGCTGGAATTGAAATTCCTAGATTTTGTTATCATGATAAATTATCAATTGCAGGAAATTGTAGAATGTGTTTGGTAGAAATGGAAAAATCACCAAAGCCTATTGCCTCATGTGCAATGCCAGCTGCAGAGGGTATGAAAATATTTACAAATACTGAAAGTGTTAAAAATGCTCGCAAAGGCGTTATGGAATTTCTTTTAATTAACCATCCTCTTGATTGTCCTATTTGCGATCAAGGTGGGGAATGCGATCTTCAAGATCAAGCATTACATTATGGTTTTGATAAATCTCGTTATGAGGAGAATAAAAGAGCTGTAAATAATAAATATATGGGACCATTAGTTAGCACCATAATGACAAGATGTATTCATTGTACAAGATGTGTTCGTTTTTCAACTGAGATTGCTGGAGTTGATGATCTAGGTTTGTTGGGGAGAGGTGAGAATGCAGAAATTACTACTTATCTAGAAAAAACTATTCAATCAGAATTATCAGGAAATGTTATTGATCTTTGTCCTGTTGGCGCTCTAACCAGTAAGCCTTATGCTTTTCAAGCACGTCCATGGGAATTAAAGAAGACAGAATCAATTGATGTATTTGATGCTATGGGATCAAGTATTCGGATAGATACTATCGGAAAGAAAACATTGCGTGTTTTGCCAAGATTAAATGAAGATATTAATGAAGAGTGGATAAATGATAAATCAAGATTTGCAATTGATGGATTATCTAGTCAAAGAATTGATAGACCATATTTAAAAATTGATGACAAACTTTCTATAAGTGATTGGAACACTGTTTTAGAAAAAATAATTAAAGAAATATCAATTCGAGATCAATCTAAAACACTTGCATTGAGTGGCAAGTTTACTGATATTGAAACTTTTTATTCTTCTAAAGTTTTTTTAGAATCATTAGGTTCAAATAATTATGATTGTCGATATGATAATGCTCAATTTATTAATAATGAAAGATCAAGCTATCTATTTAATTCTTCCATTAAAGAAATCGACAATGCTGATACAATTTTACTTGTTGGAACCAATCCCAGATGGGAAGCAAGTGTGCTAAATTCAAGAATAAGAAAAGCATATTTAAATAATAATTGTAAAATTGCACTTATTGGAAAAAAAATAGATCTTACATATAATTACGAACATCTTTCTGAAAATATTGATTATTTGAATAAAATTCTTAACGATGAATCTATTTTTTGTGAAAATTTAAAGAAATCAAAAAAAACTTTAATTATAATAGGAAATTCAGCTATAAATAGAGATGATGGGGAAGAAGTTTTAAGAGTATGTTCTGCAATTTATAAAAAATTTAATATCAATAAAAATAATTTTAATGGTTTTAATATTCTTCAACAAGATATATCTAGGGTTGGAGGAATTGATTTAGGTTTTTATAATAAACAATTTTCTAGAGATTATAATAAAAAAATAAAAGATTATGTAGAAAAAAATAAACCAGTAGTTTTTTTACTTAACCTAGATGAAATTGATCAAAGAATCTTAAAAGATTCTTTCATTGTTTATCTGGGTCATCATGGAGATAAATCTACACAATTTGCAGATATTATTTTGCCTGTTCCAGCTTATACTGAAAAATCTTCTACATATTTAAATATGGAGGGAAGAGTTTTGCAGTCAACAAAATGTTATCTTCCTTTAGGAGAGGCAAAAGAAGAATGGAAAATTTTTAGAGCCTTAAGTGATGGTTTAAATAATCAACTAAAATTCAATAATATTTTGGAATTAAGAAATGATATAGTAAATAAATATCCATTTATTAAAGAAATTAATATTTTACCTAATAAATTAGATTTAAATTTTTCTTCATCAAATAAAATTAAAAGTAGAGTAATTAATTACAATATTTCAAATTTTTATATGACTGACTCTATTAGTCGTTCATCAATAAACATGTCAAATTGCACAAAAGAAATTTTAAATAAGGTCGCTTAAATGTTTAATGATTTTTTATTTTTAAATAATTTTATACTTGATGGAATAATAATAGTAGCTCAAATTTTAGCAGTTATTGCTCCTGTATTAATTTCCGTTGCATTTTTAGTTTATGCTGAAAGAAAAGTATTAGCCTTAATTCAATTAAGAAAAGGGCCAAATGTTGTAGGTCCATTTGGTATACTTCAAAGTTTTGCTGATGCAATTAAATTGATTTCAAAAGAAAATATTATTCCGTCTAATTCTAATAAAATAGTTTTTTTATTAGCTCCAATTATAACAATGGTATTAAGCTTAGCGGGTTGGGCTGTGATTCCTTTTGCCCCTGGTTGGGTTGTTTCAAATATCAATGTTGGCATTATGTATTTATTTGCTGTTTCTTCGTTGGCTGTTTATGGCGTTATAATGGCTGGTTGGTCAAGTAATTCTAAATATCCTTTTCTTGGCGCATTAAGATCTGCAGCTCAAATGGTATCTTATGAGGTCTCAATTGGTTTTGTAATTATTACAGTCCTGCTATGTGTTGGATCATTAAATTTAACTGACATTGTTGAGGCACAAAAAACAGTTTGGTTTGCCATTCCTTTACTACCAATGTTTATAGTTTTTTTTATATCAGCATTAGCAGAAACTAATAGATTACCTTTTGATTTACCTGAAGATGAGTCATCTTTAGTCGCTGGTTTTTTTACAGAATATTCTTCTGCATCTTTTGTATTATTTTTTTTAGCTGAATATGCCAGTATGATTTTAATGAGCGCTATGACTGTTATTCTTTTTTTAGGAGGGTGGCTACCACCATTTGATATATTTCCATTTAATATTATTCCTGGAATAGTTTGGTTTATTATTAAAATCATTTTTATACTTTTTTTATTTCTTTGGGTTCGAGCAACTTTTCCTAGATATAGGTATGATCAATTGATGAGACTAGGTTGGAAAGTTTTTTTACCTTTATCTTTATTTTGGGTAGTAGCAACTTCTGGTTTTTTAATTTTTTTCGATTTGGTTCCTTAAAAATATGATAAAAATAATAAAATCTTTTTTTCTTTTTGAATTAATTAGAGGATTAATTTTGACTTTTAGATATATTTTTAAAAAAAAAGTAACAATTAATTATCCTCATGAAAAAGGACCTTTGAGTCCAAGATTTAGAGGAGAACATGCTTTAAGAAGATACCCTAATGGAGAAGAGAGATGTATTGC
>MDTG01184383.1_pt1 | contig 27290 bp, 22 predicted proteins | sample 811421 | NCBI WGS metagenome assembly MDTG01 (sample SAMN05326645, study PRJNA326480) | marine metagenome | isolation source: seawater | place: Pacific Ocean: South East | collected 2011
GCCACAGAGAATAGACCGCCATATCAAGGCAAGGGTGAAACGGTGAGGTAAGAGCTCACCGCCTTTTTAGTAATAAAAAGGGCATGGAAAACCCTACTTGGAGCAAGACCAAATAGGGATAGCATGATCAATGATCATATTCCTAGATAAGCTATCCGGGTTGGTTGCTAGAGCTAATCAGTGATGATTGGCCAAGATAAATTACCATTTTAAATGACAGAACCCAGCTTACAGACCAACTAGCCAAATCATATGAGAACATTCATAGAACAACTTATAGTTGCATTATCATTGACTATTTAATAAAAACCATGTATTCCCATTAAATCCCATATATGGGAAAATGATGAATAATAAATATGTTTATTTCTACATTCGAAAACAAGCTAGACAAAAAAGGAAGGGTGTCAGTGCCAGCTTCGTATAGATCCCACCTTTCTTCTTTGGGTTATAACGGTGTAGTTTGTTATCCATCATTTATAAATTCATCAATAGAATTTTGTCCTCAAAATAGACTAGAGAAAATTATAGAAACAATTGATACACTCAACCCTTTTGAAGAAAATAGAGATATTTTTTCTACTTCTATTTTAGCAAATAGTTTCCAATTTAATTTTGACAGTGAAGGTAGAATAACACTAACTGATAAACTTTTGAGTCATTCTGGAATTCAAGAGAAAGTTTTATTTGTTGGCCTAGGTAAAACATTCCAAATGTGGGAACCTTTAGCATTTAAAAAATTTAGTGATGACACAATAAAGAAAGCAAATTTAAAACGATCAGAGCTAAAATGGAAGCAAACAAATTAAATAAACAAAAAGGAGAAAACTAATGGCAATAAATATAACTGCACCTGAGTTAAGAGAGCTAAAACCTAGAATTGTTGTACTTGGAGTAGGAGGAGCTGGCGGAAATGCCATCAATAATATGATTGATGCTGGTATCCAGGGTGTAGAATTCGTTGCTGCTAATACAGATGCACAAGATTTAAAAAAAAATAAGGCAGATTGTAAAATCCAATTAGGTGCAAATCTTACCAGAGGATTGGGCGCGGGATCTAAAGCAGATATTGGACAAGCTGCTGCAGATGAGTCAATGAACGAAATTATTAATTTGTTACAAGGTGCAAATATGGTTTTTGTTACTGCAGGCATGGGCGGTGGTACAGGAACTGGTGCTGCTCCAGTAATTGCAAAAGCTGCAAAAGATCTTAACATTCTTACGGTCGGTGTTGTTACAAAACCTTTTATGTACGAAGGCCCTGGTAGAATAAGAGTAGCTGAGGCAGGTTTAGAAAATTTATTAAGAGTAGTCGATACAAGTATAATAATACCAAATCAAAATCTGTTTAAAATTGCTGATGAAAAGACACCTTTAATACATGCTTTTAAAATGGCAGATAATGTTTTAATGCATGGGGTTAGAGGAATAACAGATCTTATTGTCAGACCTGGTCTAATGAATTTAGATTTTGCAGATATTGAAACTATAATGAGCGGCATGGGTAAAGCTATGATGGGCACCGGTGAAGCAGAGGGTGATAATAGAGCTGTCGTAGCGTCAGATGCTGCAATTAACAATCCTCTTATTGACGATTATACTTTAAAAGGTGCCAAAGGTTTGCTTGTTAATATAACTGGCGGAAATGATATAACACTTTTTGAAGTTGATGAGGCTGCTAACAAAATTAGAGCAGAAGTTGATCCTGGTGCAGATATTTTAATTGGTAATACAATCGATGAGGCAATGACAGGAAAAGTGAGAGTTTCAATTGTTGTCACTGGCTTAGGAGGAGAAGTTGTAAAAAATAAACCTACCCTTAGCGTTGTACAAAGTAGAAACGGGTATAGAACACAAAATTTATCCAATAATAATGCTTATAATGTTCAACAAAAAAATAGTCACGCAGCGTACATGTCAAATCAACCTTACTCTACATCTACAGCATCAAATTCCAGTATGAGCTCGAACCAAAATACGCAAATATCTGGCGCAAATGCATTAGATTTAGGTTCAATTAATGAAACTAACGCAAATTTAACTCCCAGTATCAAAACTAATTATAGAGAAATTCAAGAAAATGTTAAAATTGAAGATCCTATTATAGAAGATTTTCTAAGGGATGAACAAAATGTTGATAATAAAGAAATTGATATTATGGAAACTCAATCTTTGAACAACGATAAAAGTATGGATCAATTTGCTGATGAGAATAATTTTGAAACTCCTCAATTATTTACTAATGACGATGAAATTCACGAGACTGAGGACTTTCCAAAAGAAAACACAGATGACACTGATTTATCTGATTTAGATTTTGATGATAAAGATGATCTGGAAATTCCAGCGTTTTTAAGAAGACAAACTAACTAATAAATATGCTCAATGTTACTGGATACTATCAAACATTATCCAGTGATGATAAATGAGGTATTAAGTTTTATTCAAGATAACAAAACTGTAGTAGACTGTACTTTTGGAGGAGGAGGTTATTCCTCCAGGATATTAAGAGAATTTAAAACAACTAACGTAATAGGATTAGATCGAGACAAAAATATCCTAAATTTTGCTTCAGAACTTAAAGATAAATATTCTAAAAGATTTAATTTTTATAATATAAAATTTTCACAAATTTATAAATTAAATCATTTTCAAAATAATGATTTTTTCATTTTTGATCTAGGTTTATCTAATTTTCAGTTAAAAAATATGAAAAGAAGTTTTTCTTTTGACTCCGAAGACGCATTGGATATGACCATGGGTTTAAATACTCTTAATGCATCTGATTTAATAAATAGAGTTTCAGAAAATGACTTAAAAAGGATTTTAAAATTTTTTGGTAATGAAAAATTTGCATCACAAATTTCACGAAAGATATTAAAACACAGAGACAATGAACAAATTTTATCAGGTAAAAGTTTATCAAATATAATTAATAGTGTTAAATATAAAAAAAATAAAATCAACCCTTCAACAAAATCTTTCCAAGCAATAAGAATGGTGGTTAATCAGGAGTTATCTGAAATTTATAAGTCATTAAATTATATCATAAGAAATTGTAAAGAGGGTGCAGTTATAATTGTTGTTACCTTTCATTCGTTGGAAGACTTATTAGTAAAGAGATTATTTAATTTTTATGGAAAAAAAAAATCATTATCTAGGTATATTCCAAAAAAAACAGATATTGATAATATTTGCATTGATATTTTGACAAATAAGGCTGTGAAACCCTCTGTAAATGAGATTAAAAAAAACCCAAACTCACGCTCAGCTAAATTAAGAGTGATTAAAAAAATTAAGAATCCAAATATTGAGCTTAAAAGAGAAGATTTGAATATGGAAAAATATTTTACTTTAGAAGAATTATATGTTTAAAAAAATTTTTGTAAGTTTATTTTTATTAATTGTAGGCACATCGGTTACTAATTTTTATAAAAATAAATCAAAAGATCTTGAGAATAAACTAGATATCAAAAAAAAAAATATTTTGGAGCTTAAAAGAGCAAATGACCTTGAGACTAAAGAAAATGTTTATTTGAAATCCCCAGAAAATGTTCAAAGGCTCGCAGATAAATTTCTAACCAAAGATTATATATTTTTAAAAAAAGATAAAATTGAATTTTTAGAAACAAATGAAAAAAAATAAACAATTAAATTTATACTTTGATGAAAATATTTATCAAAAAAAAAATAACAAGGATTTGGACAAAAGAATAAATATCATAATTTCAGTTTTCTTACTAATTAGTTTGTTAACTTTTTCTAAACTTTTAATGGTTGGTTTCGAAAAGAAAAAATTTTATTTTACAGATAATTACTATTTAGAAAATGTAAAAAGAAGAGCTATCGTTGATCAAAATTACAAGTTATTAGCATATAATGTAAAAACTCATGACTTATTAATTAGAACAAATAAAATTAAAAATTTTCAAAATTTAAATTTAAAACTAAGAATAAATTTTCCTGATATTGACCTAAAAAAAATAAAAAATTTTAAAGGAAGATCATTCCACATTATAAAAAAAAACCTAACACCTTCTGAATATAATAAAGCGTTGAGTTTAGGAGAACCCTCAATAGAGCTTGTGAGGAATGAAACAAGAGTTTATCCAAATAAAAACTTATTTTCTCATATAATTGGAAATGTTGACGTAGATCAAAAAGGTATTTCAGGTATTGAGTTATTTTTAAATAATGAAATTTTGAACAATGACAAAATTGATGAGCCAATAGTATTATCAGTTGATCAAAATATTCAATTTATAATTAGGGAAACTTTAAAAAACGGGATGAGAATATTTGATGCCAAGGGTGCAGCTAGTATTTTACTAGATGCCCAATCTGGAAAGGTTTTATCAATGATATCTTTACCGGATTACAATCCTAATAATCGTAAAGAATTAATTAATAAAAATTCTTTATTTAATAAGAATACCAAAGGTCTTTATGAATTAGGTTCAATTTTTAAAACTTTTGTAATTGCAAATGCACTAGAGAAAAAAATTGTTACACGTGACAAGATTTATAAAAATTTACCTAAAGAAGTAAAATGTGGAAAATTTTCTATCAAAGAGTACAAGTACTCAGAAAATAAAAAAAATTTAAGTGTTAACGATATACTTGTCGAGTCTTCAAATATTGGTACAATTAGAATAATACAAGACTCAGGCTTAGAAACATACAGACAGTTTTTAGAGAAATTAGAAATTTTTAGTTATTCAAAAATTGAATTACCAGAAGTAACATCTTCAACAAAAAAAAGATGGGGAAAATGTAATACTTTAACCGCTGGTTATGGACATGGAATTAATACAACACCTGTACAACTTACTAGAGCATTTGCATCAATAATAAATGGTGGGAATCTAATGGAAATTTCTTTATTAAAAAATAAAGATATTGATATCAAATCCAAAGTGATTTCTGAAAAAAACAGCGAAATAATGAGAAAAATTTTAAGAACAAATGTTGACAAAAATTATCACAGAGGAGGAAGCGGGCGAAAGGCTGATATTAAGGGATATAATGTAATGGGTAAAACAGGCACAGCTGAAAAACCTTTTAAATTTTCTAAAGGTTATTCAAATGAAATTTTAAATATTTTCACGTCAGCCTTTGAAGTTAATAAAAAGTTTTATGTTTTAACAATTGTTTTAGACGAGCCAAAAGGTTCCAGAAAATTGTGGGGTCACAAAAGAAGAGAAGCCGGATGGAATGCAGGGTATATTAATGGCCAAATTATAAAAAAAATTGGTCCAATTTTGAACACATTAAAATTTAATGACTATGTGAAGTTAAATTAATGAAAATTTCTCGTATTTTAGAAAATAACTTTTGTAACGATACAAGAATCTTAAAAAAAAACGATGTTTTTTTTGACTTAGTTTCAAATAAGAATAAAAAAAATCCTTTTATAAAAACTGCAATTAAAAAAAAACCTCGTTTAATAGTTACACAACAAGAATGTAATTATGATAAAATTTTAAAAGTAAAAAATATAAAAAATTTTTATTTTTCATTAATTAAAAAAAAATATAAAGATATACCAAATAATTTATATGCGGTAACTGGTACAAATGGCAAAAGCTCAGTTGCAGGATTTTTCTACCAAATAAATATTTTAAATAAACTTTCATGTGCAAATATCGGAACACTTGGTTTTCATAGCAATAAATATTCCAAACAAAATTATTTAACTACACCAGATAATCTCAATACTTATAAGTTTTTGAATTATATTAAGAGTTTAAAAATAAATCGTGCCATAATTGAAGCATCAAGCCATGGTTTGCATCAAGGTAGATTAAATAAACTTAAGTTTAATGGTGTAGTTTTTACAAATTTTTCTCGAGATCACCTTGATTATCATAAATCTATGAGATCATATTTTAATGCTAAATTGATAATTTTTAAACAAAATTTAAAAAAAAATTCGGATATAATTTGCGATGACAAAATTGCAAAATTAATTAAAAAAAAAAATATTAAAAAAGATGTAAAATTCATACTACAATCTAAAAATAAAAATCTTATTAAAATTATTGGATTTAAGCCGCAGGGATCCAAAACTAAAGTTAAAATTAATTATAATAATAAAGTTTATAATATAGTAGTTAATATAATTGGAAAATTTCAAATTGAAAATTTATTTCAAGCAATAATATTGTCAGTATCATCAGGAATAAGTGTTAGGAATATTCTTAAAGTGTTACCAAGAGTAAAACCAATTAACGGTAGACTTAATATTTTGAAAAACAAAAAAAAAACTGTCTGTTTAGATTATGCCCACACACCAGATGGTTTAGAAAAAGTAATTACAACATTGGAAAATCATTTTAAAAAAAAAGTTAATATAGTTTTTGGTTGTGGGGGAAATAGAGATAAGGGCAAGAGAGTAAAAATGGCCAAAATTGCAAGTAAATTATGCAAAAAAATTATAGTAACTGATGACAATCCTAGAGATGAAAATGCTAAAGAAATAACAAAACAAATTTTTAAATATATTAAAAAGGGACAAATAATTAACAATAGGAGACTGGCAATTAAAAAAGCGATTGATGAAACAAATTTAAATGAAGTATTGCTTGTCGCAGGGAAAGGACATGAAAATTATCAAATAATTAACGGTAAACAATTTTATTTTTCAGATCGTAAAGAAATTATAAAATATTTATGAAAAATTTAATTTTTACTAAAAATCTAATTTATAAAAAATATTTTATTGATAGCAGAGATATAAAAGATAACTCGGTATTCATTTGCATAAAAGGAAAAAACAATGATGGGCATAAGTTCATTAATTATGCTCTTAAAAATTTTAAAAAAACAATAGTAATTTGTGAAAAAAATTCTCATTATGTTAAAAAATACAAAAATAATAAAAGAGTATTACTCTGCGACTCTACAAGAAAATTTATTAAAAATTTAGCTAAAATAAAACGATTAGTTTTAAATCATAGTTTTTTTATTGGTATTACAGGCAGCTCAGGAAAAACAAGTCTTAAAGAAATTTTATATAATACTTTAAAAAGATATGAGATAACTTATAGATCACAAAAATCCTTTAACAATGAAATTGGACTTCCTTTTACACTTATTAATCAAAAAAAAATATCGAAGTTCAATATTTATGAACTCGGGATGAATAAATTAGGTGAGATTGATAATTTATCAAAAATTTTAAAACCTAACATAGGTATTATAACTAACATTGGTGAAGCTCATTTGGGTAAGTTAGGCAGTGTTAATAACATCGCTAAAGCAAAATCAGAAATAATAAAAAACATTACCCAAAAGGGAGTTATAATATTAAATAAAGATTGTAAATTTTTTCAAAAATTAAAAAACATTTCAATTTGCAATAAAATTAAAATTTTAAGTTTTGGATATGATGCTAAAGCTACAATTAGTTATAAACTTTTAAAATCGGATCAAGTACAAATTAAATTAAGAAATAAATATTTTAAATTAAAATTATCAAATTCTAATTTAAATAATATAAGGAATATAATGGTATGTTTTTTAATATTAGATTTTTTAAATTTAAATATCAATTACGCTATAGATATTTTAAAAAAAGCAAATAATATTCGAGGGAGGGGTAATATCGTAAAAATTAATAATAGAATATCCATAATAGACGATAGCTATAATTCTAATCCAATATCCTTAAAAAATTCAATCCTTCAATTACATAATTTAAAAACTTCTAAAAATAAAATTCTTGTTATAGGTGATATGTTAGAATTAGGGAAATTCTCAAAAGCAAAACATATAGAAATTGGGAAATATATAAAAAATTTTAAATTTGATAGAATTTACCTAGTGGGACAAAAATCTAAAAAAATTTATCAACAAATTCAATCCACATTTTGGTGTAAATATTACGAAAATATTAATCTTTTCTCAAAAGAGTTTAAAAATGTTTTAATGGAAAATTCTATTATTATGGTTAAAGCTTCTAATGGAGTGGGTATAAATAAATTGCTCAATAAAAAAATTTACAAATGTTAAATTATTTATTTCAAGAATTATCATCACAAATATCTTTTTTAAATGTTTTTTCTTACATTACATTTAGAACTGGTATTGCGATTTTTACCTCTTTAATAGTAGTCCTTTTTTTTGGTCAGACTTTTATTAATTATTTAAAATCTTCAACATATTTTAATCAGCCAATTAGAGACGATGGTCCAGTTTCTCATATTATAAAAAAAGCAGGGACACCAACATTTGGTGGTGTTTTGATAATATTTGGAATTCTTATTTCAACCTTGTTGTGGTCAAATGTAAAAAACATATTTGTTCTAATTTGTCTATTTTCATTATTATCATTTGCATTAATTGGTTTTTTTGATGACTATCTTAAAATTAAATTTAAAAATTCAAAAGGAATATCAGCTTTTTCGAAAATTACTTTTCAACTAATATTTAGTCTTATGATTTTTTATATAATCTCAATCTCAATTCAAAATGAACAGAGATTTATTTTAAATATTCCATATTATAAAAATTTACTATTTGATATTGGTTACTTTTACTTTCCTTTTGCAGTTATTGTTATAATAGGATCCTCTAACGCAGTAAATTTGACTGATGGTTTAGATGGATTAGCCACAGTTCCTTTGATACTTGTCACTTTAACTTTCATTTTAATAGTATATTTATCTGGAAATTCTGTGTTCGCTGAGTATTTAAAAATCATTAATATAAGAAATATTTCTGAGGTATGTATTGTTTTGGGAGCCACAGTTGGATCATGCCTAGGTTTCCTATGGTTTAATGCACCACCAGCAAAAATTTTTATGGGTGACACTGGTTCATTAGCATTAGGATCATTACTGGGGACAGTAAGCCTTATATCTAAACACGAAGTTGTATTACTTGTTGCAGGGGGTGTTTTTGTTTTAGAGGCATTATCAGTCATCATCCAAGTATTTTCTTATAAAGTCTTTGGAAAAAGAGTTTTTAGAATGGCGCCATTACATCACCATTTTGAAAAAAAAGGGTGGGAAGAGTCAACTATTGTGATCAGGTTTTGGATTATTTCAATAATTTTAGTTTTGATTGCATTATCAAGTTTAAAACTAAGGTAAATGTTTTTTCCACAAGAGTTTAAAAGTAAAAAAATTTTAATTTTTGGTTATGGTAAAACTGGTAAATCTGTACAGAAATATTTTAAAAAAAATAAAATTAATTACAAAATTTGGGATGATAATAAGAAACTCAAAACTAAAAAAATTGATAAAAAATATTATCTAAAAAAATATGATTATATTATTTTAAGCCCAGGAATAAATATTTATAATCATAAAAAAAAAGTTTTTTTTCAAGAGCATAAAAAAAAAATAATTACTGATTTAGATATATTTTTTTTATCAAAAAAAAAGTTTAAGCATGTAATTGGTGTAACTGGAACAAATGGCAAATCTAGTTTTTGTAATTTATTAAATAATCTTATAAAAAAAAATAATATAAAATCTAAAATTCTTGGAAATTTTGGCAATCCTGTTTTAAGTGAAAATATTTCTAAAAATGAGTATTGTATTTTAGAACTATCATCATATCAATTAGATTATTCTAAATATTTAAAATTAGATACCGCATGTATTTTAAATATTTCACCTGATCATTTAGAGAGACATGGTACAATAGAAAATTATAAAAAAATTAAATTAAAAATTTTTAAATTTCTGAATAAAAGAGGTGTTGGATTTTACGATAAAAAATCACTACCAAGTCTTAAAATGTCAAATAATATTAAAAGTTTTAGAAGTATAAATAAAAAATTACTTCAGACTATTTTAGGTAAAAAAATCTTATTAACTAACCTTGATTTAAATAATAATAAACTTGAACATCGTTATGAGTCATTTTGTAAAATAAAAAATTTTAATTTCATTAATGACTCTAAATCTACAAATTTTGACTCAACAAGATATGCTTTAAAAATGAGCTCAAATAATATCTTAATCTTAGGCGGGCAATTAAAAATGGGAGATAATTTTTTTCTTAAAGATCTGCGGAAGAAGATAGTTAAAATTTATTTGTTTGGTAAAAATAACAGTGCTTTGGAGCTAAGTTTGAGAAAGCAAAAAATTAAGTTTACAAATTTTATTGATCTAAAAAGTCTTTTAAAGCACCTATTAATAAACGATTTTAAAAAATTACTCGATAAAAGAAAAAATTTCACAATTCTATTCAGTCCAGGAACAGCTTCATTTGATCAGTTTAAAAATTTTCAACATCGAGGGAAAACCTTTAAAAATTATGTTTATAAATTTTTCAAGAGATAGTGATAATTTTTTAATACAGTGGTTAAGAAGCCTAGATAAAATTATCTTAGTTTTATTGATATTTTGGATCACTTTAGGTCTAATTTTTGCCACAACAACCACGATAGACTTCGCATCAATGAAAATTTATAATAATTCAAAAACATTAATTTATAAATATTACTTTTTTATTGCTTTAAGTTTTTTTATAATTTTATTTTTCTCTATTTTTAATGAAAGTTTTTATAAAGAATTTGCTAAATTCTTTTTTTTATTATCTTTTTTTCTTTTGTTTCTTACTTTAATTATTGGAATTGAGGTTAAAGGTTCAAAAAGATGGATAAATTTAATTTTATTCAATTTTCAGCCAATTGAGTTGTTAAAGCCATCCTTAATATTATTTTTAGCTGGGATATTTTCTGACGATAAAACTTTTGGAATGAAGTTTTTGTTATCTGGAATAACAGTTTTTTCCGCAGTTTTAATTTTACTTTTACAACCAGATTATACACAAGCATTAATTATATTGTTAGTGTGGTTTACAATAGTTTTTTTATCGGGAATAAGTTTAATTACTATTATTTTAGCTTTAAGTTTTACTATTTGTATAATGAGCTCCATATTATTCTTTTTTAAAGATAACTTTTCTTATATTTTTTTAAGATTTAATAACTGGCTAAGTTCTAACAATATCTCATATCAGTCAGAAAAATCTATTGATGCAATAAAGCATGGTGGTTTTTTTGGACAAGGAATAGGTGAAGGGATATTAAAAGAAAAAATTCCAGAGGCGCACACAGATTATGTATTGGCTTCAATAAGCGAAGAATACGGAATAATCGCAATTATTTTTATTTTAATAATAGTATTTTCATTATTTATGAGAGTCTTTGCAATTTGTCAGAAAGAAATATCAAATTTTAAAAAATATACTTTAATAGCGTTATCTACTCTAATTTTATCACAAATTTTTATTAATGTTGGTGTAACTATAAATTTGCTTCCATCTACAGGCATGACCTTCTCTTTTTTGAGTTATGGAGGATCATCCATTTTAACTAGTGCATTTATAATGGGAATTATTTTAGCACTTACAAAAAATAAATTTTGATGACAAAGATATTACTTACAACAGGTGGTACAGGTGGTCATATTTATCCAATAATGAGCCTTTATTTGAAATTAAAAAAAAATGAACAAATCAAAGATATCAAAATATTTACAGATGAAAGAGCCAAAAAATTTATAAGTATCAAAGATATTAAAATTATAAAATCTGATAGCCCATTCAGAAAAAGAGGTATCGTTCATTTATTAAAAACAATTATATATATATTTATTTCAACGCTAAAGTGCGTATATTTCTTAATTATTTTTAAACCAAAAATTATAATTGGGTCTGGAGGTTACGTTTCTATACCAGTTTTGTTTGCATCTTTTATTTTGAGAAAAAAATTTATTTTGTACGAGACTAATTCAGTCCTTGGAAGGGTAAATAAATTATTTTTACCATTTTGTAAAAAATTGCTTTCAGGATATTCTCAAATAAATAATTTTCCAAAAAAGTATAAGCAAAAGTTTTTCTATACTGGTCAACTTGTAAGAAATGAATTTTTGGATTTGGCGAATAATATTTATAAAAAAAAAAATAATACAAATTCTAAAGATAAAATCTTAAATGTTTTAATATTAGGTGGTAGTCAAGGAGCAAAAGTTTTTGGGGAAAAGCTACCAAAATGTTTTAAAAACCTTGATCATAAAACTATTAAAATTTCACTAAAGCAACAAGTTCAAAAAGACCAGTTAAATAATATAAAGGAATTTTATAAAAATAATGTTAAATTTGAAGTACATCTTTTCGAATTTCATAAAAATATACAAAATTACATTATCGATTCCGATATTGTAATCTGTAGATCAGGTTCATCAACAATTGCAGAACTCTCAATATTAAATAAACCTTTTATTGCTATTCCATTACCCAGTTCGTTAGATAATCACCAGTATTTTAATGCTAAACATTATTATGACAAAAATTGTTGTTGGTTATTAGATGAAAAAAGTGAGGATTTTGAGCTCAAAATGAACAATATATTAAAGGATATATATAGTTCAGATGTTTTATTAACAACTAAACAAAACAACTTGATTGAGTTAAATAAAAAAAATGCAATTGATAATTTTTTGGAGCATATTTTAGAAAATAATGGATTTACACTTAAATAAAAAAAATACGATATACTTCATTGGAATTGGTGGCATTGGCATGAGCGGAATAGCGCTTATTATGAAAAATCTAGGTTATAATGTTTTGGGTAGCGATTTATCCAAAACTAATAAAATTTTAGAGCAGCTTAAAAAAAAAAAGATAAAAGTCATTTTAGGTCATGAAAGCAATTCAATTTTAAAAGCTGATATAGTTGTAGTATCTTCTGCTATACAAAAAAATAATAGGGAATTCCGATTAGCTAAAAAAAAGAAAATTATTATAGTTAAGAGAGCTGATATGTTAGCTCACTTAATTAATTTAAAGAAAAATATAATTGTTTCAGGATCGCATGGAAAAACTACGATTACATCTTTGATTTCACATTTATTAAAAAGTAACAAATTTTATCCAACTATAGTAAATGGTGGTATTATAAATTCTTTAAATTCCAATGCATCTCTAGGTAAAGGAGAGTGGTCAGTTGTTGAGGCAGATGAGTCTGATGGAAGTTTTCTAAAGTTTAAGAGCATCTATTCGATTGTGAGCAATATAGATATTGAACATTTAGATTTTTACAAAAATTTTAATAACTTAAAAAAAAGCTTTGAATATTTTTTAAATAAAACACCGCTACTAGGTAAGAATATAGTTTGTATTGATGATAAAAATTTAAAGCCTTTAGTAAAAAAAATTAATAAGAAAAATTTTATAACATATGGTTTTTCTAATAAATCAAATCTTCAATGTAAAAATATCAAAAATATAAATATGGGTATGCAGTTCGATATTGATGTAAATTTACCAAATAAAAAAATTGAAATTAAGAAAATTAACATTAATCTTTTGGGAGTACACAATATTTTAAATGTTGTCGCAACTGTAGCTATTGGACTACTATTAAACATTAGTATTACAAAAATTAAAAAATCTCTCCTAAGTTTTTCTGGTGTCCAAAGAAGATTAACCATTGTTTATAAACAAAAGGGTACGATAGTTTATGATGATTATGCTCATCACCCTACAGAAATTAAAGCTGTTCTTGAAGCTTGTAGAAATAATTTTAGAAAAAAAAAAATTATAGCAATTTTTCAACCCCATAGATTTTCAAGAATGAAAAGTTTATATGGTGAATTTATAAAATCTTTTAATAATGCCAATCAGGTTTTGATTTGCCCAGTATATTCTGCAGGTGAAAAAAATTGTAAATTTAGTATTAAAAAATTTTGTAAAGATGTAATATCAAATTCTAAAACGGAAGTTATTCAAATTGATGAAAAAAAACAAATCGAAAAATATTTAAAAAAAAATTTATTAAGAAATCAAATAGTGATAGCAATGGGTGCCGGAAGTATAAGTAGCTGGATAAGGGACATTTCAAGTAGGTTAAAACTATAAATGAATAATTTGTTTTTAGATTATAATTTGTCAAAAAATAGCTGGTTTGGGGTTGGTGGTAAAGCAGATTTTTTTTTTACACCAAATACCGAGGAAGAGTTACTGGGTTATATTAAGAATCATTCATTGGATAAATTAGTTACAATAGGGTCAGGATCAAATATTTTGTTTCGTGATAAAGGTTGCTCTGGTTCAATTATAAAACTTGGATACAATTTTAGAAAAATTGAATTGATCAATGATCATCTTTATTGTGGCGCAGGAGCTCTTAAAAGCAGTGTATCCAAATTTGCACTAGAGAAAGAAATAGGAAATATGGAATTTTTGGGTTGTATACCAGGAACCATGGGCGGTGGTATGGTCATGAACGCAGGATGTTTCGGATACGAATTTAAGGATATTGTTAAAGAGGTACATGGTTTTGATAAAAATTTAAAAAAAAAAAATTATAGACGCTAAAGATATAATCTATGAGTATCGAAAAACTAATTTATGTGATAGTTTTATTATTACTAATTTAGTGTTAAATACTTCAAAAGATAAAAAGAAAAATATTCAAAACAAAATTGACAGTTTTAAAGAAGAAAAAAATAAGGCTCAACCTTCAAAGATCAGGACTGGTGGTAGCACCTTTAAAAATCCTAATTTCAAGTTAAAGGCTTGGGAATTAATTAGAGAAAGTGGATGTGATAAGGCCAAATTTGGAAAAGTAAAGTTTTCTGAAATGCATTGTAATTTTATTGAAAACAGTGGAAGTTCTGCAAAAGATGTTGAAGATTTAATTGATTATACAATTGATGAAGTCAAAAAAAAATTTAATGTAATATTAGAACCTGAAATTAAAATCATTGGTGATAAATAAAAAAAAAATTTTAGTTTTGATGGGCGGAAAATCTAAAGAAAGACCTATCAGTATTCAATCTGGCAAAGCATGTTTTAGTGCTATTAAAAAAATGGGTTATAAAACATTTAAACTTGATCCAATTAGAAGAATAGAAAAAAATATAAAAAAAATTAATCCCGATATTATATTTAATTGTTTGCATGGCAAATATGGTGAAGACGGGGAAATACAAAAAATAATTGAGAAATTGAAAATACCGTACACACACTCAGGTGTAAGTTCATCACAGAATGCAATGAATAAAGTAAAATCCAAAAGAATATTTTTAAAAAATAAAATCAAAACTCCAAAGTATAAATTGATAAAAAAAATATCTGACATTGATAAAAAAATATCAAAATCAAAGTTTATAATTAAACCAGTAAATGAAGGCTCAAGTTTAGGTGTTGAAATCTTTGAAAAAATTTCAAAACCAAATATTGAAAAAATAAAAAAGTTATTAAAAAAATATGGAGTTTTAATTCAAGAATTATTCATTGAAGGAAAAGAAATTCAAACCGCTGTATTAGGCAATAAAGCTATTGGGTCAGTAGAAATTATACCGAAAAGAAAATTTTATGATTATAAAGCTAAATATTTATCTTCTGCTAAAACACTTCATCTAATCCCACCTAAAATATCAAAAAAAATGGATCACAAAATTAGGAAAATTGCCTTAAAAGCTCATAAAGTTTTGAAATGCAAAGGTGTTACCAGATCAGATTTTAGGGTAACAAAAAACGGTTTAATATTCATACTTGAAACAAACACACAACCAGGAATGACAAAACTATCACTCGTGCCAGAAATTGCTGCTAGATATGGTCTAAATTTTGGAAAATTAGTTAATTGGATGATAAGAGATGCGAGTATTAAAAGGTAAAAAAAAATATTTTTTTTTTTTAATTTTATTTTTATTTCTTACTTCTTATCAAATAGATAAAAAAAATATATTTCCTTTATTTATTATAAAAAAAGTTGAGTTAAAAAATAATATAAATTTAGAGGAGAATCTTAAAAATAAAATAATTAATTATTTATATAACAAAAGCTTAATTAATGTTGATTACAAAGAAATAGCTATTTTTTTTAGTAAGAGTAAATGGATTGAAAGTTTTAAAATAAATAAGGTTTTTCCAGATAAAATTGTAATAAAAGTAAACGAATATTATCCAATCGCTATACTAAAAAAAAAAGACAAATTTTTCATTATTAATAGTAATTTTGAAATTACTGATATGGTTGTAAACAAGCCAAAAAAATTTAAAGTAGTATTAGTTTTAGGTGAATATAAAAAAAGTTCATTTAAAAGTAAGTTTTCTGAAATTAAAAAATTTGATATTTCTAAAAATATTAGAAGTATAGAAATTTTAAATTTAAATAGATTAAATATATATTTCAAAAATAATCTTAATGTAAAATTAGGCGATTACGATATTAACTTACAAATGAAAACTTTAAATCAAGTTATAAAAAAGTATAAAAATTTAAAATTAGTTGATTTGCGCGTTAAAGGAAGAGCGGTTATAAAATGATAGGTGAAAAAATTGCAATTCTTGATTTAGGTACATACAAATTAAAATTACTAATTATTTCTTTAGATAAAGATAATTTTATTGATGTACACGCCAAATATTCTATTTTTTCTTCTGGAATAAAAAAAGGGAATGTTACGGATATTGAAAAATTGAGTTCGACAATTAAACATTGCGTTGCATCAATAGAAAAAGAGATGAATATCAATATAAGAGATATTTATGTAGGTATAAATTCAATAGATTTTAACTTTCTTACATTTTGCCTCACACGAAATATAGGATCATATGAAATTGAAGAAAAAAAAGATTTACAAAATCTAATTGATTTAGCATCTGGTATTTTTTTCCAAAATTTAAATGATAATAAGATAATACATTTTTTAAATTCAGGATTTTATTTAGATAAAAAAAATCATGTGGAAAATCCAATAGGCCTAAGGTCTAAAACACTCGATATCAATTTTAGTTTCCTAAGTTTAGAAAAAAATATCATTTCTAATTTTAACAAGGTATTTAAGAAAGCAGGTTTAAGAGTTAAAAGATATTTTTATTCACCTTTTGCAAGTAGTATATTGTCTTCTGATCAACAGGTGTTAGAAAAAGGTTTTATAAATTTAGATTTTGGATACGATAAAACCTCAATTACATTATTTGAAAATTCAAAGCTTATATTTTCCAAATCAATTCCTATCGGATCATATCATATTAACAATGATTTAATGAAATCAATTGATTTAGATAAAAATTTAGCTGAAAAAATAAAATGTAATTACGATAAAATACTTAATGGTGAGATAGATCATTTAATAAAATCTCATTTAGAAAATCGAAGAATATCTTTGGATATTGTAAAAAAAATAATTGACGCGAGGATTGATGAAACATTGGATTTTATTTATAAAAATATTTCTTTTTGTAGAGCATTAAATACTTCTGCTAGAAAAATTATATTAACTGGAGGTGGAGCAGATTTAAAAGTTTTTCAAAAGAAAATTTCTGAAAATTTGAGTACCTCAGTCGATTTTGCTAAACAATCCTTTCCAGTAAAAAATACTGAATTTAATGTTTTTTCAGACTACATGGTCTGTTTAGGGATTGCCAAACTGATTTTTTTTCCCAATAAAGACGAAATAAAAAGTTTTATTCATGAAAAAAAAGGTTTTTTTAATAAGTTTTATTCTCTTTTTCTAAAATAAAAAAAATGAAATATTTATTGAGTAGATAAAAAATACAAATTTGAGATCTATGGCATGTGTATACGAATCAAAACACCATATCAAAAGCTACTGAATTCACTGGTATAGGCCTACATTCTGGTGAAAAAGTTAAAACAATTTTAACACCAGCACCAGAGGATACAGGAATAAAATTTAATTTTAATGACAATGAAATTTTAGCATCATGGAAGAATGCGATTGTCAGTCAGTTATGTACTAGAATTAAAGTTAAGGAAAATACTATTTCAACTATAGAGCATCTTATGGCGGCTCTAAGTGGACTGGGAATTACAAATTTAAATATTAAAATAAACTCAAATGAAGTACCAATTTTAGACGGAAGTTCTAAAGAATTTGTAGATCAAATTAAACAAATAGGAATATTAGAGCAGAAAAAGCCACAAAAAATTATAAAAATTTTAAAAAAAGTTGAGTATAGAGAAAAAGATAAATTTATTAAAATTTTACCTTCAAAAAAAAAAAATTTAAATATTGATTATACAATAGATTATAAAGATCAATTTATAAAAAAACAAAATTTAAAATACACACATTGTGAAAAAAATTTTTTAAAAATATACATGTCTAGAACATTTTGTTTACATAATGATCTCGAAAGAATATTTTCTATGGGTCTAGCTAAAGGAGGCTCTCTCGATAACGCAATTGTTGTATCAGGAAATAAAATTCTTAACCAGGGAGGATTAAGATATACTGATGAATTTGTAAGGCATAAAATACTCGACTGCATTGGGGATTTATATTTAGCAGGATATCAAATATGGGGAGATTTAGTTACTCATCAAGGTGGTCATGAATTAAATTTAAGGTTATTAAGAGAAATTTTAGGAAATAAAAAAAATTATCAAATTTTATAACAAAAAATATGAACTACTTTATATCAATATTAAAACAATTTATTTTTATCAATGAGTAAGCTTAAATTTTTAATTATATCATTATTTTTTTTAATTTTATTCAGTTGTTCAAGTAATGAAAATAAAAATTTAGTTTCCAAGCCTGAAAAAATTCCAGAGCTTAATGTGTTATTTAACAATGCTCTAAATTATTATAATGATGGTAAATATAGATCTGCTCTTGAACTATTTAAAAAAGTAGAAACAAGATATTCATTTACTGATTTCGCTCCACGTTCCACTCTTATGATTACTTATATTTATTATCAGAATAATGACTATTTTAATACTTTGAAGTTTGCTAGAAAATATCAAACTCTTTACCCTAAAAATAAAAATATTGCGTATATTGATTTTTTAATTGCAATGACTTTTTACGAACAAGTTCAGATTGTAGCTAGAGATCAAACTTATACTAAAGCGGCATTAAAAGAATTTAGTAGTATTATTAAAAAATATCCAAATTCAAAGTACGCAAAAGAATCAAAATTAAAAATTGATTTAATTAATGAACAATTGGCTGGAAAGCATATGTATCTTGCCAGATTTTATATGAAAAAATCTAAGTGGGTATCAGCAATTAAAAGACTAAATATAATATTAGATCGTTATCCAGAGACTATTTATACTATCGAAGCTTTGCATAGGCTTGTTGAGATTTATTACAAATTAGGAAATACTAAACTTGCAAAAAAATATGCTGCAACCCTAGGTTATAATTTCAATGATAGTGATTGGTATAAAAAAACCTATAAAGTTGTGGCCGACCAAAATTACAGCGATGATACAAAAAAAACTAAGCTCAAGCTAAGAGAGAAAATTAAAAATATTTTTAAACTTTCTAAATGATAAAAAATATAAAAGAATATAAAGAGCAAAAAAAAAAAACTAATAGATTTTAATAGAAATTATTATGATCAGAACTCTCCCAAAGTCGATGACGCATCCTATGATATTCTTAAAAAAGATCTAATAAATTTTGAAGAAAAAAATTCTGAAATTATTGATGATGATGATAAAATAAAAAATCTAATTGGCTTTAAACCATCAGAGAAATTTTCTAAAGTAAAACATTCTGAAAAAATGTTATCTTTAGACAATGCATTTACCAAAGAAGATATCTTAGATTTTTATAAAAAATTGAATAATTATTTGAATTTAGACTCAAATAACAGAGTAGAATTATTAGCTGAACCAAAGATCGATGGCATATCCGCTAGCTTAAAATATATTGATGGGGTTTATGTCCAAGGTATTTCTCGGGGAGATGGAGAGAATGGCGAAGAGATTACTGAAAATCTGGCTACTATTAAGGATATTCCGAAGAAACTAAAAAATTTTTCTAGTGGCGAACTAATAGTACGTGGCGAAGTATATATAGCTAAATCAGATTTTAAAAATCTATCAAACAAATTTGCAAATCCAAGAAATGCAGCGTCGGGTACATTAAGGCAAAAAGACTCGAAAAATACATCTAAAATTCCTCTTAAATTCTTTGCGTATGGAACAATTTTTAAAAATCATAATTTAGAAAAGAAACAATCAGATTTTTTAAAAAAGTTAGAAGAATTTGGTTTTAAAACAAATCCTTTGAGTAAAATTGTAAAAGATGAGAAAGAATTAGATTTAAATTATAAAAATATAGAAGCAAAGAGAGCTACTCTAAATTATGATATCGATGGAATAGTCTATAAAGTAAATAGTTTTACATTACAGCAACGGTTAGGAAATCTTACAAATGCTCCTCGTTGGGCAATAGCACATAAATTTTCTGCTGAAAAGGGAATATCTAAAATAAAGAAAATTGAAATCCAGGTTGGAAGAACTGGTGCATTAACACCTGTAGCTAAAATTGATCCTGTAAATATTGGAGGTGTACTAGTTTCAAATGCAACTTTACATAATGAAGACGAGATAATCAGAAAGGATATTAGAGTTTTTGACACAGTGTTAGTTCAAAGAGCCGGAGATGTAATTCCTCAGGTGGTCGAGGTTGATTTTAATAAGAGATTAAAGAACAGTAAAAAATTTATTTTTCCAACCAAATGTCCATCTTGTGGATCTAAAACTGAAAAGGAATACAATAAAATTACAAAGAAATACGATGCAGTTCGTAGATGTACAAATGATGGGTATGGTTGTGAAAAAATTGCAATTGAAAAAATTAAACATTTTATATCCAAAGATGCTATGAACATAGAGGGCCTTGGAAAAAAAGTTGTAGAAAACTTTTGGGAATTAAATTTTATAAAATTACCACAAGATATCTACAACTTAGATTTTAATAAAATATCGAATTTAGATGGATGGGGAAAATTGTCTTCGAAAAATTTAAAGATTTCGATTGAAAAAACAAAGAAAATTAATTTAGACAGATTCATATATTCCCTTGGGATAAGACACATTGGGCAAGAAAATGCAAAAATTCTAGCAAAATTTTTTAAATCTATTAAAAATTTTAAAAAACTTATGAAAGGTGAAAGTAAAATATATAATGAATTAATACAGCTTGACGGTTTTGGAGAAACTCAGTTATCATCTCTCAGAAAATTTTTTAATAACACTACTAATATACAAGTTTTTAAGTCTTTAATTTCAAAATTAAGTATTTTAGATTTTGCCATTTCAAATAAAGGAAAATTCAATAATCAAACTTTTATGTTCACAGGAGGTATGCTGAAAATGAGCAGGTCTGAGGCAAAAAAAGTTATAGAAAACGAGGGTGGTAAGATTTTAGGTTCAGTATCGAAAAAATTAAATTTTTTAGTTTCCGGTAATTCAAAGCCTACAATAAAAAAGGTAAAGCAAGCTAAAGAGATTGGAGTTAAGGTAATTAGCGAAAACGATTGGTATAAGTTAATTAATTTTTAAACAATATTTTTTCAAGAATTTTTTTTCTTTATTATTTAAGAATCTGTGAATTTTTAAATAAATTTCCTCGTGATAATTATTTATCCAATCTCTTTCAATTTTTGTTAGCATTGATCCTATAATCATTGAATTTTCAAAAGGAACTAGCGTTAAGTTATCAAATATTCTGTTGTCTTTTAAATAAATTAAATTTTCCAATCTTATTCCAAACATCCCCTTTTTATAAAACCCTGGTTCATTTGATATGACTTGACCAGGACATATCTTATCCTTACTTAATTTAGATACTGAAGGTGGAGCTTCATGAACATTCGATAAATATCCAACACCATGACCTGTTCCGTGATTATAATCTAAACCAACTTTAGCAAGTTTACTTCTTACTACATGATCTAAATTTTTTCCTGTCATTCCTTTTTTTATTTTGAAAGTCATTAGTCCAATTTGACTCTTTAGGATAAGTGTATATATTTTTTTTCGATAATGAGACTGTTTACCAAGAGTAATAGTTCTAGTCATATCTGTTGTACCAAAAAAATATTGTGACCCAGAGTCAAATAGTAGTAAATGATTTTTTTTGAGATAAGTTTTTACGAAATCTTTTGCATTATAATGAATGATAGATGCATTTTTTTCTGTAGCAGAAATTGTTTCAAAACTTGGGCCCAAATAATATTTGTTCTTCTTTTTAAAAAACTCTATTTTTTTTTGACAAGATTTTTCACAAATTTTATTTAAATTATGATTTTTAATCCAAAAAAGAAATTTTGTGTATGCGATGCCATCAAATAAATGTGCTATTTTGAGATTAGCTATCTCGGTCTCATTTTTTATAGACTTAAGTTGATCTATTGGATCACTAATAAAATTAAATTTGATTTTTTTTCTTAAGATTAAATTAAAATAATAGAAAGAAATATATTTTTTATCGAAATATATTTTGCTACACTTAAATAAAGTATTTTTAAATTCACTACTTATTTTAAATTCGATATTTTTGATTTTTAAATTTATTTGATATTTGTTAAAAATAAATATTTTGTTATTTATTAATAAAGCATTGCAATTCAAAATTTTGCTAAAATTTTTTGATTTGGACCTTATATTACTTAGCCAACCTATATTTTCTGGGGATGTGATTAAAAAAGCTTCATTTCTTTTTAAACTCAATCTTTTTTTCAATTGTTTTATTTTTTCATCTACTTCGCAGCCAGAAAAGTTTTTTGTTAAATAAAAAACATTTTCTTTTTTTCGATTGTTATTTTTTAAAGAATTAAAAAAAATGAAATTTTTTAATTTTGAAGATTTGATAAAACCATATGAGAAGGTTTTTGGATCGATCAATATCTTTTTTTTTGTTTTTCCAATTTTTAAAAGATCATCTTTCATTTTTGAAATATCTTTAATAATAAATTTTTTGACCTGAATTCTTGCTTGCTGATGATATCTTCCATCAACATACAAATATTGTTTATCTTGAAAAATTATTGCGTAACCCAATGAGCCAGTAAACTTTGTAATTTTGTATAAAAAATTTTCTCTAGTTTCTGTTATTTCATTTAAGAATTGATTATTTTTCGAAATTAAACAAGCGTAAATTCCCTTTTTTTTTATAAAGTTTCTAATGTTATTAAGATTAATCATTAATTGTTTTGATCACAAACTTGTCGATCACTTTTTTTTCACCTTGATCTTTAAAATTTATTAATAATTTATTTCCGTCTATGTGAATAATTTTACCACTACCAAATCCTTCGTGTTTAACTGTTTCTCCAACGCTAAAGTTGGTATTATTTTCAGAGTAATTAATAGTTTTTACATTTTCTACAATATCATTATCAATGCTATTTTTTAATCTTTTCCACCCTGGGCTATTTTTTTTACTTTCAATATTAAAGTCTTGATCAAATATAAAATTATCTTCTGGGTTTTCATTTATTGAAATCTCAGTAAATTTATCATCTATTTCATCTATAAAACGAGATTGCAAAGATGAATAAAAGTCATAATTATCATTCTGGCGACCATAAAATTTTCTTTGACTCGCAAATGATAAATATAATTCTTTTTTAGCTCTGGTAATTGCAACGTAGGCAAGTCTTCTTTCTTCTTCTATTCCTTCAACTCCTTTTTCATCTATAGATTTTTGATGTGGGAACAGGCCTTCCTCCCAACCAGGCAAGAAAACTGCATCAAATTCAAGGCCTTTAGCAGAGTGTATGGTCATAATATTAATTTTTTCACCATCCCATTTTTCATCAATCGCAGCTTGTAAAGAAATATTTTCTAAAAATTCATCTAAAGATGAATAGTTTTTCATAGAAGATTTTAATTCTTTGATGTTTTCTAATTTTGCGTCAGCCTCTGGCGTTTTTTCGTTTTGAAGCATTGATGAATATCCAGACTCATCAAGCACTGCTTCCAATAAGCTTATATGATCTGAATTTTTAAATTTTTTTTTCCAAGAAATTATATTTATAATAAATTCTTTGAGACTTTGGACAGTTTTAGGTTTTAATATATTTTCTTTTAAAATTTCTTGTGATGCATCTAATAAAGTTAACCCTTTTTTTCTTGCAAATTCGTAAATTTTTTTCACTGAACTGTCCCCAATCGCTCTTCTCGGCGTGTTGATTATTCTTTCAAAAGATAGATCATCATTAGATTGATTTATTAATCTCAAATATGCTATGGCATCTTTTATTTCAGATCTTTCATAAAATTTTAGTCCTCCAATAATCCTGTATGGTAGTCCTATTTTGATAAATCGTTCTTCAAATTCTCTAGTTTGAAAAGCGGCACGAACTAGTATTGAAATTGAATTTAATTTAAATTTTTTTGAGAGATTTTGTTCAATAATATCTGAAATACCATTTGCTTCACTAGGTCCATCAAAATAAGATTTTATTTTTACTTTTTCACCATCTCCTAAATTAGACCATATTTTTTTACTTAATCTATCCTCATTGTTTGATATTAGAGAAGTAGCACTATTTAATATATTTTCAGTAGAACGATAATTTTGTTCTAATTTAACTGTTTCTGTATTTGAGAAAGTCGTTTTAAAGTCTAAAATATTTTTTACTTCGGCACCACGCCAACTATAAATTGACTGATCATCATCTCCAACTACACAAATATTTTTTTTTTCATTAGTTAGTAGCTTTAACCACAGATTTTGCACATAATTAGTATCTTGAAACTCGTCAACGAGTATATACTTAAAGTTTTTTTGATATATTTTTTTTATATCTTCAAATTTTTTTAATATTGTAACAACGTGCAAAATCAAATCACCAAAATCTACACAGTTCATAATTTGCAATCTTTTTTGATAAATTTTATAGACATTAAGACCATTGACTAAATTAAATTCATTATTTTTTAATTTAACCTCTTGAGGTAATAAAGCTTTATTTTTCCATTGATCAATATAGTATGCAATTTGCTTAGGTGGGTTTTTCTTAATATCAATATTTTCTGCTTCAAGAATATTTTTGATTAGTTTAATCTGATCCAAAGTATCAATAATTGTAAAGTTTGATTTTAATCCTACAGCTTCAGCATTTCTTCTCAGCATTTTATTACAAATTGAATGAAATGTACCTAACCATGGAAAAGCAACAGATTTAGATTTGACTAAATTAATTACTCTTTCCCTCATTTCACTTGCAGCTTTATTTGTAAATGTCACACATAAAATTTGCTGTCCAAAACATTTTTTCTCTTGAATTAAATGGGCAATTCTTGTCGTTAAAACTTTTGTTTTACCAGACCCGGCACCAGCTAATACTTGCAAAGGTCCTTCAGTACTTATTACTGCCAATTTTTGTTGATTATTCAGTGAATTTAAATAACTACACATGTTGTGAATTAATTAGCATAGCAAAAATAAATGGAAAAAAAAAAATTAAAAAGGCTGTTAGTATCAATTTCGGCAATAATATTCTCAACAATTTCTTATATTTGCGCACCTTTTTTAATAAATTTTGATAATGAAAAAAAAACTAACATTGAAAATATACTATCAGAATCAATTAAATACGATGTCAGTATAAAAGGAAATATTAAGTATAAATTAAAACCTTTTCCAATTTTAGAAATTTCTGAGGTCTATATAGCTAAAGAGGATGAAAATAGTATATTAAATCAAATAATACTCGGGGTATCCATTCTCGATTTATTAAAAGAAAATTACTCCTATAAAAAAAAAATCATATTTAATGGTGGAGAGTTTATTGTAGATTTGAATAGTTTAAAGGATGTTTTTGAAATAGATAATTTTCAAAATCAAAAAATCATATTTAAAAATTTAAGTCTTAAGTTTTTTAGTAATAAGCAGTCATTTAATTTCGATCAAGTAAATGGTGAGATATTGTATTATGATCGCAAGATAAAAAAAATAAAAACACAGACATTTATTGGCGAAGTACCATTTGATATTATTTTTAAAGATAGTAACCTAAATTTAATATCCAAAAAACTTGGATTAAACTTCAGTTTAAAAAATATACACGATATAGAAAAAGATTTTAAATTTGTATTTGATAATAAAACAGTTTTTCCTGGTATTGATAAAATTTTTGCATCTTTTAAATTAACCAGTGATAACAATTCATTTGTACTAAAATCAGAAAAATTTCAAACCAATTTATTTGATGGGAATATAATTATTGAGAAAAATAGTGATACTGGCAATGAGATAGTAATCAAAAGTACATTTGACAAAGCAAATTTTAAAAAAATAAATTTTAAAGATTTAAAAAATTTTATAGAAAAAGACTTAATTCAATTGTCTAATTTGATAGATGCTAGAATATTTCTTACTTTTAAAAAAATTAAAACGAAAAAAAAATTATTCGATAATGCAAAATTTGAAGTTTTATTCCAAAAAGGTGATGTGATTTTCGAGGATATTACTTTTTCATCTAATAAAGCTATAATAAATATTAAAGGAAGAAATATAAAATATCAAAAAGATAATTTGTTATTTTATGAAATTTTATTTGAAACGAATGATTTAAAAGAAATATGTAAAACTATTTGTGATGATGAGACTTTAAATGATAAAATTGTCAATAAAGAAATTAAAATTTTCTCAAAAGGTATAGTAAATATTAATAAAGCAAAAGTTATTGTACAAGAAAACAATTTTATTAAACAATTTAATAACAATGAAATAAAAAAGCTTAACGATAATTTGAATACTAAAGTTATTTTAGGAAGTTTGGATAATTTATTAAATTTATCGAAATATTTTAATTTGTTATAAATTTATTTGGCACTAATCATTTTTTTCGGATTTACAAATTTTTTATATTGTTCTTCTGTGATCAAACCAGTTTTTAATGTTTCTTCTTTTAATGTCGTACCATTTTTATGTGCCTTTTTAGCAATCTTACTCGCGTTATCATAGCCGATAATAGGTGATAGAGCGGTGACAAGCATTAAAGAATTTTTTAGAAGTTCATCAATTTTCTTTTTATTTGCTTTAATATCTTTTACACAAAATTCTACAAAACAATTTACAGAATCTGAAATTAAATCTATTGATTGAATAATGTTATGAGCAATGAGAGGTTTAAAGACATTTAATTCAAAATGCCCATGTGTACCGGCTATTGTTATTCCGGTATGATTCCCAATCACTTTTGTACAAACCATTGTAATAGCTTCGCATTGAGTTGGATTAACTTTGCCAGGCATGATAGATGAACCTGGTTCATTTTCTGGTAGTTCTAATTCTGCATAACCTGCTCTGGGACCTGAGCCAAGAAATCTTATATCATTAGCAATTTTTGTAAGTGCTACCGCCGTAGTACTTAGACTAGCAGAGAAATTTACAATTGGATCATGACTTGCTAGTGCTTCAAACTTATTTTTAGCAGTTTGAAATGGTAGTCTTGTAATTCTTTTAATTTCTAAAGCTATTTTTTTATCCCAACCTTTTCTTGAATTTATTCCAGTTCCTACTGCAGTTCCTCCC
>MDTG01204824.1_pt1 | contig 27288 bp, 11 predicted proteins | sample 811421 | NCBI WGS metagenome assembly MDTG01 (sample SAMN05326645, study PRJNA326480) | marine metagenome | isolation source: seawater | place: Pacific Ocean: South East | collected 2011
AGTTATTCAGCTACCAACGAGCTTAATAAGTGCAAGAACAGTTGATTTGTTTGCAGTAATTCTTCGTAAAAATAAACAAACCGATGACATTGTGTTCATTGATGCATCTACGTATTTTGATCGTGATATCAAGCGCAACAAATTAGTTCGTGAAGATGAGATTGCAACTATTCTAGCTGAGCGGAAAAACATTACTGACATTTGCCAAGTGGTGACTAATGGGCAGGTTGAAGAGTTAAGCCGGGTTGATGAGGCCACCAATGAATCAAACTTCTCTTTAAACGTAGCGAGTTACATTAGTAGAAGTAAACAGTTCGTAGATCCCACTTTAATTAATGAGTTAATAGACGAGCTAAGCTTAATCCAAGAAAACTCAAACCAGTTATTCAATAAATTAATGAAAAAAATTTGAAAATAATTGTCATTGAATATCAACACCTTGACACCTAAGTTGTTGTTTTTATACATATTTGTATAATGACAAGTTTAGAAACCTCTTCTATAGATTTAGATGTTTAAATAAAAGAGGTGAGTAAAATGCAGCAAATAGACAGTAACCAAACTAATTCTGAATATAGTGATTTTCAGATAGATTCCTTAAAAACATATTTACGGGAAGTAACCGTTGTTTCAGTGGTTGATAAAGTGGATGGAGAGTTAATAGAAATTGCTCAAGTGCTACACGGCTTTGTTGAACTCGATGAAACACTAAGGTTTTCACATGATGATGTTGTGATTTCGTCACCGATACAAATTTCGTCGGATCATAATACTCAATTTATTACAAAATCTGGCTCTCAATATGTGAGTTGTGATGAGGTAGAGTACGTCACGTTAAATGGGCAAGATTGGCTTAAAATGAGGCAAACATTGATGAATCCACGAGATATTTTAATTATGAAATATCTCTCTTAGTCAAAAGATAATCGGAAAGGACTTAATTGTTCCTTTTCTTTTATCTGGACATTGACGATATTATCAAAATGATACACACTAACTTTATTACTTAATAAGAATAATAAGTTAGATGGACCTCGAAAACGTCAATTACGCACAAAAACAACGTCTCGCTTTCATTGATTTTAAATTAATGTTCACAAGCTCGGTAACGCGTAACGAAATTATACAACGCTTCGAATGCGGTACTGCCGCTGCTTCCAGAGATTTAGCTCTTTATAAAGAGTTTGCACCTAAAAACCTGTCGTATAACACAACAGAAAAACAGTACATCGTAGAGTCTAACTTTAAACCACTCTTCAATCATGATGCTCGTAAAACCCTTGTTAAATTAGCTAATGAAATTTCAGATGGTTTTGATGCTATTAGTGATACAAAATTTCCTGTTGAAGCACCAAGCGCTTTAAATGTCCCTGATTTGATGATTGTCGCCCGGATAAGCCAAGCCATTTTTCAAAACAAAGCGGTAAACATTATCTATACCTCATTAAGTAGTGGCTCTGCATCAAGAGACATCGTGCCGCACTCAATAGTTGATAACGGCCTTCGTTGGCATGTTCGTGCTTATTGCAGAAAATCAAAAGAATTTCGCGACTTTGTATTAACTCGAATTACAAAAGCAACAGTGATGTCTGGTTTATCAAAAGAGCACGAAAGCAAAGAACACGATAAAGAGTGGAATACGTTCATTTCACTAGAACTGGTTCCTCATCCTCGAAACATTGAGTACCCCACAGCGATTGCTTTAGACTACGGAATGGTTGACGGCAGTATGACAATTAAAGCAAGAGCCGCTCTTACTGGTTATTTATTAAGGCGATGGAATGTGGACTGTACAAAAGATGCTTCATTAATTGGCGCAGAGTATCAACTCTACTTAGATAAAAATCAAACTTTATACGGTGCTGAAAACCTGACAATCGCGCCGGGATACAAATTGAACTAAATAACAACAAACTAAGGGAGCGACTTTTTACCTTAGGAAGTAAAGAAGGACTTAAAATGGATATTATAAATTTACAAAACGATGAAGCATTACGTTATACAAGTTCACTCACAATAATAGTTTGCTCGTTTATTGTTATTGCATTTTTTATTGCAGTGCGAAATTCCAAAGCCGGTAAATCAAATGAATTTGTGTCCTATACGCCTGCTTTATTAACGTCATTAGGAATCTTTGGTACTTTTGCTGGCATAGTAATAGGCCTCATGGCATTCGATGCAACGAATATTGATGGAAGTATTGAGGGGTTACTTAACGGTTTAAAAACAGCGTTTTTAACAAGCTTAGTCGGTATATTACTTTCAATAATATTTAAGGTGTTACAAACCTCTGGAGTTATTTCAAAACCTGATAGTGCTGAATCTATTACTGGGGCAACACCAGAAGATATATTAAGCGCCATTAACAACCAAAGACAATCAATCGATACATTAGTAACTGCCATCGGTGGCGATAGTGATGGCTCAATTCTAAGTCAGTTGAAACTTCTTAGAGGTGATATCAATGACAATCAAAAGCTAACGATTAAATCCAGCCAAGAAACAGCTGAAACATTAAAAACAATAAATGAGCAATTAACGAATCAAAAAGAAGCCTTCACCAAATTCTCAGATAAGCTTTGGATAAAAATGCAAGACTTTGCAGATATGCTTTCTAAGTCTGCTACTGAAACCGTCATTGAAGCATTAAAACAGGTAATTACCGATTTTAATAATAACCTAACGGAACAATTTGGTGAGAACTTCAAACAGCTTAATGAGGCTGTGAAAGAGTTAGTAACTTGGCAAGAAAATTACAAAGTTCAAATTTCAGAAATGACCGAGCAATATAAACTTGGTGTTGCATCTATTTCTGCCACAGAAGAGTCTGTATCAAAAATAAGTACAGAATCGAAAGCTATACCTGAAACGATGAATAACTTAAAAGAAATTATGGACGTTAATCAACATCAATTAAATGAATTAGAGCGACACCTTGAAGCATTTAAGGATATTCGCGATAGAGCCGTTGAGGCCGTCCCTGAAATTAGAAAACAAATTGACGAAACCGTTAAAACTATTGCTGATTCTGTAGAATCTGCAAGTTCTCATTATAAAGAGTTACTTACAGAGTCTGATAAATACATTCAAACGCATATAACTTCGTCAAATGAGTTACTTGAAAAGTTTGTTAATAACACCAAAGACGGAGTAGAGACTATAGGTGAAAAGCTAGCAGATAGCGCGTCGAAGGTTGAAAAAGTAATATCAGAAGGAGCTAATGAATTTACTGACAAAGTACACCAAACCAATGCAGGTCTTCAAACAACAGCCGATCACGTAACAAGTCAAACTGAAGCTATCAAAAATCACTTAAAAGACACCGTTGAAGACTTAAACGATCACGTACGTCAAATGATCCACGCATTGGTTGATGACTCAAAAGCATTGGCAAGCACATTGACTGACGCTAATAAGGCTCTTGTAACAGATACCACATCCGTAAGAGATAATGTCACTCAAAGTATTGAATCAATGCAGAAGCGCTTGGAAAGCTCTCTCGAAGATGTATTTGAATCTCAAACTCAGCATATGACGAAAGTGTTTTCTAATATTGATGCAAGCTTACGCGAACAGGTCAGTAAAACTGGTGATAAGGTGGAAGGTCAACTCGATATGCTTGACCAAGCTATGCAGCAAGAATTGAATAAAGTCATGAGTGTAATGGGCACTAAGCTAGGCCAAATTGCAAACCAATTCGTTAAAGACTACTCGCGTTTAACTGAGCAAATGAACGCTGTGGTAAGGAAGGCTAGCTAAATCATGGCAGATATGAACTCGATTTTTGGGACATCTCGAAATATAGAAGATGGAGAACATTGGTTAACCGTTTCAGATCTAATGGCGGGACTAATGATGGTTTTCTTATTCATTGCAATAGCGTTTATGCGACACGTTTCGATAGAAAGAGACAAAATAAAGGATGTCGCTGTAGCTTACCAGCAAAATCAGGTAGCGATATATGATGCTCTTAATCAAGAGTTTGAAAAAGATCTCTCAAGGTGGGTAGCATCAATTGATAAAGAGACGTTATCATTTCAGTTTGACTCTCCAGATGTCCTTTTCGATACCGGTGAAAGTACATTAAAAGCAGAGTTTAAGGAAATATTAGAAACATTTATTCCTCGATACCTTAAAGTCCTAAACGAATACAGAGATAGCATCGATGAAGTAAGAATTGAGGGCCATACTTCTTCCGAATGGGGTAATGATACGCACCCTAATGACGCTTATTTTTTTAATATGACGCTTTCTCAAAATAGAACTCGCTCTGTTTTGAATTACGCATATTTTCTGTCCAATTTGTCAGACGAACAGCGTGCATGGGTAAAGTCATCTTTTGCAGCGGTTGGGCTAGCCTCCTCACGGTTGAAGCTCAACCAAGATGGTTCAGAGAATAAAGAAAAGTCACGTCGAGTTTCATTCAGAGTAATAACTAACGCGGATATACAAATTCGTAAAATTGTTGAAGGCCTATAAATGGCATTCAAACTAACCGTCGATTTTTCATCGCTAGATCAAGCCGTAAGCCAAATGGGTGCTGAACTTATTGAGTTTGATTTGGAAAGTAAAGTCATTCCGATTGAGCCGATTGACAGGAAGCTTAATGAAGGCTTCGAAGTTAACTTTGAGGATATTGAATTTGACACTGGTCTTGCTAGTTACCAAGGCAGACAGGTTCTTCTATATATCAAAGATCATAGTTACAACAACAAGATATATACAGTTCTAGAAGATGGTAGCAATGGCAACAGATTTCATGTTGCAGACTGTGAAATGCTCGAGCGAATGAGACAAAAAGGTCGATTTGACCGTTATGTTGTTACAAATAAGTTAGATGGAATGTTTCCTGTATCTGGAACTGATAATAGAACGAATGAATTAGTGGAAGGCGAAACCGATTTAAGCGTATGTCAATACTGTCTAGAAGCGACTAACTTCCAAAAATTTGCGTCTTTAAAAAGAGGTGCGCCAAGGCGAGATTTTGTTCAAAACTTTAAGTTGGCAGACTTCTTCGACACATACAGTTCATTTTTTATGTTTATGCCTACTGGCGTAGCTAGTAATCAAACAAGTCACTACACAAAAGACTGGGAAACGGTTTCCAAGAGAATTCGTGAAAAGTTTAATTATCAATGTCAGCAATGTGGATTGGATTTAGCCCAACATAAGCGTTTATTGCATGTCCACCATATCAATGGCGTTAAGTCTGATAATAGTGATAGCAACTTAACCCCTCTATGTTGTGATTGTCATCGTAAACAGCCTGATCACCAACACATGTTTATTAAACATGAAGAAACCAAGTTAATTTCGCACTTACGTAATGCTCAAGGATTAAATGTTAAAGAAAATTGGCAAGACGTATACGACTTAGCCGATCCGGGCATACACGGTGTTATTGATTTATTAGAAAAATATCATGTTTCTTTACCTGAAGTTGGCGAAGAAATTCAAAATGAAAAGAAAGAAGTTGTTGCCGAATTGGAATTGGCATGGCCACTAAAAAAGGTCGGGATTGCCATTGATAAACCAGAAGCAATAGAAGCAACTAAGCTCGGATGGAAAGTATACAGCATGCGTCACGCGCTGAGTCAGATAGATCAACTAGCAAGTAGTTTGAGATAATAAATGAATATACAAACAAAAAATACAAAACCAACAAACTACACACCCGGTATGAGAATTGTAGTTCGCGATGCTGAATGGGTAGTACGAAAATCAGATCCTACAGTTGACGGTGGTTACCTTATTGAATGTGAGGGGATCTCTGAACTTGTTCGCGGTAAAGAAGGGCGCTTTTTAACATCTATCGAGAATAATAAAGAGTTCTCCAATTCTTCGATTGAAATATTAGATCCGGCGACAACCAAATTAGTTGAAGATAAATCTCCCAATTACAAAGACAGTATGCTCTATATGGAAGCAATGCTCCGCCAAAAAGTACCAACAGACGAGCATATATACTTTGGCCACAAAGCGGCTATGGATACTTTGCCATTCCAGCTTGACCCCACAATAACTGCACTTAAGCAGCCTAGACAACGTATATTAATTGCAGATGCTGTTGGCCTAGGTAAAACGCTTGAAGCAGGCATATTGATGTCAGAACTTATCCGACGAGGTAAAGGAAAGCGTATACTAGTGCTCGCGGTTAAATCGATGTTGACTCAGTTCCAGAAAGAGATGTGGAGCCGATTTTCAATACCGTTAACACGCCTTGACTCTGCTGGTCTACAGAAAGTGCGTAATCGTATCCCAACAAATCATAATCCGTTTCATTTCTACGACAAGTCCATCATATCGATAGACACTCTAAAGCAAGATGTCGAATATCGTCATTATTTAGAACAAGCTTATTGGGACATTATTGTTATCGATGAAGCTCACAATGTCGCAAGACGCGGTTCAAACTCGCAGCGTAGTCGTTTGGCATCATTACTATCTCAGCGATCAGACTCTTTAATTATGTTATCCGCAACACCACATGACGGAAAACCAGAAAGTTTTGCCAGTCTAATGAATATGCTGGATGCCACCGCTATTTCTAATGAAAAGGAATACGAGCACGACGATTTCAGTGATAAAGGATTAGTGGTTCGTCGTTTCAAGAAAGATGTAAAAGATCAAATAGCAAAAGACTTTCCCGAACGCGATATTCAAACAGTCAAATCCCAAGCTAGCGCCGTTGAAGAAGACGTTTATAGAGAATTAACGGCTTTAAAACTGAGTACACTCGATAAAGGTAAACAGGCCAGTCAGTTGTTAAGGGTCACGTTAGAAAAAACACTTTTCTCTAGTCCTATGGCGTGTTTATCAACAGTGAATAATCGAATAAAGCGCTTAGAAGCAAAAAACGACCTAGACTTTGCTGATGATCTTGATTTCCTAAAATCATTTGCTTATGCATTAGAACGTGTAACACCGGAGAATTTCAGTAAGTACCAACGTTTATTAAAGCTAATCTCCGATAAGAAAGATGGCTTTGGCTGGAAGCCAAACAAAAAAGATGATCGCATAGTTATTTTTACAGAAAGTATACCGACGCTTAATTTTCTGTATGACAACCTCCAAAAAGATTTAGGGCTAAAAGAAGAGCAAATTGGCTTTTTAAAAGGCCAAGAAATGTCAGACACAGAGTTAATGCAAACAGTTGAAGACTTTGGCAAAGAACAATCGAAACTAAGGTTGTTAGTTTGCTCTGATGTGGCTTCCGAAGGTATCAACTTACATTACCTCAGCCATAAAATGATCCATTTCGATATTCCATGGTCGTTAATGGTATTCCAGCAACGTAATGGTCGTATTGACCGTTATGGTCAAACAAAACAACCTCTCATTCGTTATCTAGTGACAACTAGTTCAAATGATGATGTACGTGGTGACAGTCGTACCAGTGAAGTACTCATTGAAAAGGATGAGCAAGCACAAAAAAATATTGGCGATCCGTCTGAATTTACCGGCAAATATGATCAGGAGTCAGAAGAAGAGGCCGTGGCAGAGGTGATTGCTGAAAGTTTCACCTCAGGTGCAGATATTTTGTCTGATATTTTTGGTGATTTTGATGAGCCAGAAGAGAAGTCACAAGGCCCGATGGATGCATTTTTACCAGCAGAAATACATGTGTCTGACACCACAATTGAAACTAGAGAGCTTCCTTCACTTTATGAGTCGGACATTAGCTTTGCAGAGCAAAGTCTGGAGTATATAAAGCGTAAAGGCCAGCGACTAGAGTTTCATAAAACCAACTCGTCAACATTGTCACTAACCGTGAATAAAGAGCTTGAGCAAAGGTTAAAACAACTACCGCCGGAAGTGTATCCACAAGACGATCAATTTGTCTTGACCAACGACATCGAGCAAATGGCGATTGAAATAGCCGAATCGCGTGGTCAGCAACATGCATGGCCTAGGAAAAACTACTTGTGGCAACTTCATCCGGTAATGGAATGGTTAAACGATAAGGTCCTTTCCGCCTTTGGGCGTCATCACGCACCACTCATTCGTGTACCGCATAAAATGGCCAGTAATAATACAGCATTTATTCTCAATGCTATTTATCCGAATAGAAAGAGCCATCCAATCATTAATGACTGGGTGGTGGTTAATTTTACCAACGATCAGTTTGATAGTTTTGAAAGCTTCGAGCAATTCGCTGAGCAATTAAACCTTAAGAAAGACAAGTTATCTAATCCTGCTAAAACCGACAATACCGAAATGCAGCAAGCTTTGCTGAAAACAGCTATTGCTAAGGCATCTGAATATTTCCAAACGATACGTAAAGAGAAAGAGTCAAAAATTGATCATAAGCTACAAAAACAAATAGATGCACTTGAAGCCCTTCGAGATAAGCGCGTAAAGCAATTAGCATTCAGTTTTGAGCAAACGGGCGGAATTCAACAAATTGTTGAAGATAAAAAGCAAAAAGAACAAAAGCGTATTGAGCAATTATTTGATGATTATATTCAATGGATTGAAGACACCATGACAACAGAAGACACACCTTATATTCAGTTAATCGCCGTATTCACAGGCAGTGAGGAGTAATAAGTCATGGCAAATTTATTAGGTATTTACAACGAAAACGACTTTTACTCACATCATTATTTAACGTCTGTTTTTGAGTCTGATATTCGTGGTGTAATGGAGCAATGGGCGAATAAAGAAACCGAAGCTCGCGAATTTGAAAAAAAAGAACGAGCATTAGGTCGGGAAGTCGAACAAGGCTTTCGCTCACCTTATTCAAAATTGTCATCCTATGCGGGCAGTTATTTTAAACAACTCAACGAACATAGCCGTGAAAAAGAACTAGAGAAAAGGCTTCAGCAGCAAAGAAGACGCTGGACCAATATACTATCGCCGTTAGGTTACCAATTAAAGCAAAGCTTTGTAGAGCTTGATTCAGGGTTAAAACTGCCACTATTGGCTAATTATCAACAAAACGACACGCCATTCTTATGGGTTGTTGAAGCTCATGATAAGTTTGATGATGACAATCAAGATCCATTAGCACTTAACCTTCTTCAACAACAGTTAGATAAGTCGGTTACCCAAGAGCCTGAGCTATTAAAAAAGCACAAAAGCGCTTTATTAAATCTCAGCTGGCAAGACGTTATTTCAAAGCACATTCTAACTGAAGATAACCCGCCAAGATGGGTATTGTTGCTAGGTAACCGTCAAGCGCTATTAATAGACCGTACCAAATGGGCACAAAACCGTTTATTGCGCTTTGACTTTGAAGAAATTCTGGGAAGAAAAGAAACTGATACCTTAAAAGCTTGTGCTGCGTTACTTCATAAAGATTCCGTGATGCCTGAATCTGGCCAGCCATTGCTCGACAACCTAGATGAAAATAGCCACAAACATGCTTTTGCAGTGTCTGAAGATCTTAAATATGCCTTACGCGAATCAATCGAATTATTAGGGAACGAAGCAACCCAATATTTAATAAAGCATGGCAAAGCTAACTACACGGGTAGTAATGCCATTCAGCCAGAAGATCTCAGCCGAGAGTGCTTGCGTTATATGTACCGCCTTTTGTTCTTGTTTTATATAGAAGCAAGGCCAGAGCTTGAATATGCTCCGCTTGATTCTATGACATACTTGAAGGGCTATAGTCTAGAAACGCTAAGAGACTTAGAGCTTGTGCCGCTTTACAGTGAGGCTGATAAACAAGGTCGTTATATTCACGACAGTCTAAATTTACTGTTTAAGCTCATTCATAAAGGTTACAAGTCAGAAGCCGACCTAACCACTGAAAAGTTAGATACTTTCACAGTAACTCAGTTAGACAGCCACCTATTCGATCCAAAACGTACTCCTACGTTAAATAAAGTGGTGTTCAATAACCAAACCATGCAGTGTATTCTGAACTTAATGTCGTTAAGTAAACAAAAGTCGGGTAAATCACGTCGTGGTCGCATTTCATATTCCCAATTAGGCATCAACCAACTCGGTGCCGTATACGAAGCATTATTGTCATATAGAGGCTTTTTCGCCCAAGAAACTTTGTACGAAGTAAAGAAAAAAGGTGACAAATACAGCGAGCTAGAAACAGGCTATTTTGTTACCGCCGAGCAGTTTAATGAGTACGACGAAGATGAAAAAGTCACGCATACCGTATATGAAGGTGGTGAGAAAAAAACAAGGTATAAAAAGTTTGATAAAGGCAGCTTTATATACAGAATGGCGGGGCGTGACCGTGAAAAGTCGGCCTCATATTATACGCCAGAAGTGCTCACTAAATCGTTGGTGAAATATGCACTTAAAGAGTTGTTCAAAGAAAAAATAGAGCCGCTTAAAACAGCACAAGAAAAAGCCGATGCCATTATTAAGTTGACGGTTTGTGAGCCAGCTATGGGCAGCGCGGCCTTCTTAAACGAAGCAATCAATCAACTCTCATAACACTATTTATATTTTAAACAGCAAGCCGAAAACTCACGTATCCCGCAAGACGAATACACCCGTGAATTACAGCGAGTGAAAATGTATATCGCCGATAATAATGTATTCGGTGTTGATTTAAACCCGGTGGCGGTAGAACTGGCTGAAGTGTCGTTATGGCTTAATGCGATAAGCTCGGAAGCGTTTGTTCCATGGTTTGGTTATCAGCTATTTAATGGTAACTCGTTAATTGGTGCTCGTAGGCAAGTGTTCCCGGCGCATCAACTAACCTATAAATCACAGAAAAACCCAAGTTGGTTAAACCAAGTGCCAATAAGAATAGAGCCGGGTAGAAAACGAGAAGACCATCAAGTATATCATTTCTTGTTGGGCGATCTCGGCATGGCTAACTATACCGACAAGGTGGTAAAAGGCTTAAAACCTGATGAAATCAAAACCATCAACGAGTGGCGCAAAGAGTTTAACAAACCATGGAGTGATGAAGATAAATCAGCCCTACAACGCATCAGCAAAAAAATAGATGATTTATGGGCTGAGCATACTAAAAACAGAGCAACACAGCGCCAATTAACCACTGATGACTTACCACTTTGGCCAGATAAAGCCGATGCCATGTCAATCACCAATATGGCAACTAAAGACAAAATGCTAGAAAAAGCCATGACCGATGGTGCAAGCAGTTATCAGCGATTAAAAATGGTCATGGACTACTGGTGTGCCTTATGGTTTTGGCCAATTGAACTGGCCGAAGAATTACCTGAACGTTATGAATATTTAGCGGATATTGAAACACTGCTAGACGGGTATATTCAAACAACACCACAAGAATTAGAAGAAACAGTAATGGATGACGCTGTTGATTCTGGCTTTATGGATGATTTATTTGCAGAGCCTAAAGTTGCCGAGCAGTCGGCCCAGTATCAATCGCTGTTAACCTCAAAAGGCACGCTTAATAAAAGAGTCATTTTTGACGTAATGCCTAGGGTGAAAATCGCGGATACTTTGGCAGCAAGATACAAGTATTTCCACTGGGAACTCGAGTTTACTGATATTTTTGAGAGTAACTCTGGTTTTGATTTGATATTGGGGAATCCGCCTTGGTTGAAATTAGCTTGGGAAGAAAAGGGGCTGTTGAGTGATTTTGATCCTAAAATAGCAATAAAAAATAACTCAGCAAATGAGGTAGCTACTCTTAGAGCTAGTGTTTTGAACCAAAACAATAGTCACATAAATTCGTATTTTACAGAATATGTTGATTGTAGCAGTACCCAAAACTTTTTAAGCAGTTTAACGGCGTATTCAGGCCTTATATCTGGACAAATAAATATTTATAAGAATTTCATACCGTTATCTATAAATATTATTAACGATAATGGTGTTGCGGGTTTGTTGCATCCCGATGGTATTTATGATTACTCAAAAGGAGAAGTATTAAGAGCATACATATATCGGAGGCTATTACTGCACTTTCAATTTCAAAATGAGTTAGATTTATTTAAGGATGTTCATCATGATAGAAAGTTCAGCATTAATGTGTACCAAAAGACACCTAAAACCGAGGTTAGCTTTGATCATGTTTCAAACTTATTCTTACCAAAAACCATCGATGATTCCTATAACTCTGTAGACAATGCTACTATAGAGGGAATAAAAGATTATGATGGTAAATGGTCTATCAAAGGTTATAAAAACAGAATCATAGAAGTAAATGATGAAGTTCTTAAAGTTCTATGCAAATTGGACCCAAATAAACCTGATTATATTTGTTCTCGACTATTATCTATACATTCTAATCATGTAATTTCAGCGCTCACTAAACTATCTAACGCTAACAAATTAGGCAGTTCACTTAAGAATATAACTTATACACTATTTATGGGGCAGACGGAGGCTGTAGCGCAAAATCATGCTACAAAATCATACTGTTTTGCTGATAAAAGAGAATTTAAAGTTGTTTTCGGTGCTCACTTTGGTATTTCAGCTCCGTTTACATCATCTGCTCTGAGAATAAAGAATAAAGAAGAATTCATCTTTAGAGGAGTTGGAGCAGAAGCTTCATCTGTAGGTTTCCCATTTGTATTAAACGATGTTTCTCCTTTTAAAGATATTGTTCCTATTAACTATGATATTAATAGCTATAGAATGATTACAAGGAGAAGGATAAATCCTACCAATCAGAGAACATTATTTTCATCAGTACTGCCTCCAAAATATTTGCATTTTAATACTTGCTCTACAATTTGTTTCTCTAATGATCTTGTTCTACTTTCGACTACCGGTGCAATGTCAAGTTTAGTTTTTGACTTCCTTGTTAAATCCACAAATAAAACCGATTGTTGGCCTAGTGATATTTTAGATTTTCCATTTATAGATTCTATTGAAGTAGCCAAAAGAGCACTTGCTCTCAATTCAATAAACGAAAGCTTTGAAGAGTTAATGGATAAAGTTAAGGCTGATTTAGGCGATATACCTTCAATTTTAGGCGAAGTATTAGTTAGTCAAAAGTTTCAAAATGTTCAAAAATCTAACCTATCAGAGCTTGTGAGAAGATATTTACTAATTGAGATAGATATCTTAGTTGCATTAAAACTTGGTCTAACACTTAGTGAGTTGATTTCTTTATACAAAATTCAGTTTCCAATTCTTCGTCAAAGTGAAGAAGATACTTGGTATGATCAAAAAGGAACTGTTGTATACACATCAAATAGGTCATTAAGTGGTGTAGGCTTAGATCGTAAATACAATAAGAAAAATGATTTCAATATTTGCGTTAAAAACGGAGTGTTTGTAGATGGCAGTGAGCAAGTCACAAAACTAAAAGCGGGTACTAAAGACAATCCATGGAATGAAGAAAATGGCCAAATAGGCTGGGAAGATATTAAAGACCTTAAATCCGGCATCGTCACGAAAACTTATATGGACGATACCATGCATGATGGCCCAGTCGAGCGCACTATCGAATACCACGCACCATTTGACCGCTGCGACCGCGAAGAAGATTACAAAACCGTATGGGCAGAATTCGAACGCCGTTTTGGAACTAATAAGGAGTAGAGTTACCGATGGACCAAGTTGTAAAAACGGCCAAAAATCAGATTGATGAGTTCAAACAACAAAAATATCATTTTGATATTGAATCTGGTGAGTGTAATTTGCCTGAAGATGCTAAATCAGATTATGACAATGCATTAAAGATCTTATCAGAACAGCTTTATTCAAAAGATATACATTTTATTTTTGAGCTTATTCAGAATGCTGAAGACAATCACTACCGAGATAATGCAATTCCTGAACTGGGTTTTGAACTACTTAATTACGACCCAACCAATACGCCGGGTTGTAGTGGCTGTTTGGTTATTAAGAATAATGAATTAGGCTTCAATCTAAACAACATTAAAGCCATATCATCTATTGGTAAATCAACCAAAGCGAATCAAAAAGACGCCGGGTATATTGGTGAAAAAGGGATCGGTTTTAAATCTGTATTTGTTGTCTCTCCAGCGCCCCATATTTTGTCGAATGGATTTCAAATTAAATTTTTGAAAGATGACCCAAAAACAGGGCTTGGCTATATAGTGCCATATTGGTTAGAAGATGATCTTTCTAAATTTTATAATGGCAATGGAACCACCTTGTTACTGCCGTTGCAGAATAAGCAAGGCAGTGAATCTAGGATGTTTGATAAAGTTCAACATGAGCTATCAAAGCTTTCACCCGAATTGGTTTTGTTTTTAAGAAAATTAAAAAAACTTTCTATCAAAACACCTAACTATTACGCTGATTATCATTTAACCAAAGACGGTGATTACGTTGAGCTAAACACTCAATCTTCTAGCCAAAACACTAGCGTTAAATATTTATTAAAAAGCCAAACAATCAGTGTTCCAGCAGGTGCCGTAAATGAGCTAAGGGAAAACGTTACTAAGCGGGATATTTCTATTGCTTTCCCCGTTAATTTCAAACTAGAAGAAAGCCCGCTATATTGTTACTTACCTACTGAAAGTGAGACAGGGCTTCCATTTTTAGTTAACGCAGATTTTATTTTAAGCGCCAGTCGAGAATCTATACGACAGGACTTAACATGGAATAACTGGATGCGTGGCGAAGTAGCGAACTTTGCTGCTAAAACTATCTCGAAAATACTTTCGCAAAAAGGGGATATAAGCCGATGGGCTTGGGTGCCAGTTTTTGGCAGTAATAGAGTTATATATTGGAATAACGTTCGAGAAAGGGTCGAGGAAGCGTTAAAAGTATCAAAGTGCATACCGACGTTATCTGGTCAGTATGAACTTCCGTCAAAAGTACTATCTCTTGGCAATACTTATGGCTTTTTGCACTCTTGGCCATTAAGTGTTATTGAGCGTTTTCCGTTTGATTTATTCTGGGACGATTCATCGCTAATTTCTAGAGTAAGCTCAGCCATAGGCTTAAAAAGCTTTGGTCAGAAAGATTTTGTTAGCTTCTTAGGGCTTATTAAATCAGACGATGATTTATCTAATGACGACTTAATGCCCGCCATTGTTGAAGTTACGCAACAAAAGGGGCAATGGGGCAGCGCAAAGAAATATGATAGCTATTTGAGTCAGTTGCGTTCGTGTCATTTATTTAAATGTGAATCTGGACTGCAAAACTCAAAGTATAAAAATTTATTTCTACCTAGTGAAGACAAACATGAAGTACCAGTTTTAGTTAATGGTGAAGGTGAAAACACTCAACCGAATTATATTGATAAAACCTTTTTCAATATAATGCCACCACATATTAAAACATCAGTAAAATTGATGTTTAATGTGGATGAAGTCCATGCGGTGAGCTATTTAGAAAGTTCAGTTGTAGGTTTTTTAAAGCACAATAAAAATAGTTGTACAGAGGAGTCGCTGGAAGCTCTTAGTAAGTATTTAGTTGAAAATATTGATGATTTGCCTGTTGAAACGTTAAGAGCTTTAAAAAGCGTTTTACCATTTAAATCTGCTGATGGTAAGTGGATTACTCCGTTGGAACATACTCGGTATGTTGTTCCCTTATCTGAAAATGAACATCCTTTATGGCAAAAGATTTATACGAACGCTGATGAGTTAAAACACATAATTGTTTTATGCGAAGACTATGTTAATTGGGTAGACGAAGACTTAGCTTCAGACTTTTTTAGCGCATTAGAAATCAGTGATCATGTAACACCATTCGTTATATCGGTAAACGAAAGCCCAAAGTTTAAAGCAACTCCCAGAGCATTTTTGGATACTGAATTTTGGACAGATGAGGATAATCGTAAACGAGCCTATGAATGGCTTTATAGGGTATATTCTGACGATGAAATTATTAAATCAGAATATAAAAGCAATTTCTGTCTGAGTTATTTTCTCTTGGAAGAGCCATGGTTACTGAGCACTAGTCAAGGCTTTGTTAAACCCTCTCCTACACTACATTGTTTCTCTGAATCGGAAAGAGGTTATTTTGGTAGCTCATTAAACTACTTGAAAGACAACGTATCTAAAGTATTCGCTAGAAAACTTGGCTTAATAACCGAGCCTACACCTAAAGGATTCATGGATCAGATAAAAGCACAGAAGAGCAAAGATAAAGTAGACGTAGACTTTTTAATTTTAGCTTACGATGCGCTGTCTAATTGGAAAGATCCGGGAGAAGCTGCTCGTATTCAAAAAAGGTTATCTTTAGAGAAATTAATTTACTTAAACGAGCCTAGAGACGAATGGGTTGCTCCTGAAAATTCTGTGTGGGAAAACATATCTTCTCTTGGAGCTAGTTTTGTAGGGTTATCGAGCTACTTACCTGAAAAGCTAAGGTTTTATACAATAGATACCTTAGGTGTGAAGGAAAGACATGGTATTGAGTCTTATTATTCTGCATATCAAGTGCTTGCAAAAAGTAACAAACCACTTTCAAAAGAAGAAAAAGATCGATTAAACAGAGTTGTTAGACATATTAATACAAACATTCGCTCAGAAGAGTTTGTACAAGATGTCCAGTGGAGTAACTTTGCAAAGAGTGCGAAAGTGTATACAGACATAGGCACTTGGCTTTCGCATGATAAGCAACTTTATGTTGCGGACGATGGCAAGATAAAAAGGTTATTTGAAGATCATAGAAGTGTAAATTTCACTTGGTCAAGTGCTACTGAGTTTTTTACTTTCTTTGAGGGCTTGGGAGTTAAAAAGGCTTCTGAGAATATTACCGTAACGGTTAGTGGTGTATCGGGATTAAACAAAGAAACGAAGGTACAAATAACTGGTTTTGCAAAAAAGGCTATTTGCTTGTTTATAGCAGATAACCTGAGTCTGGATGATGAAATTATTCAGCAGCTTGCTAATTTTTATCAATCGAAAGAATATGGCTGTGAGCAGTTAACAGTTAGGTATTCACTTGGAGATACAAGCCATGTTGAAGTCAAAACTGAACTCGGCGTTTATGATCCCGCTGAGCCTGCATTGATCTTAGTTAATGATAATGACATTGAAGATATCAAAGATGAACTTGCCCAAAGCATAGCGCGATACTTCTTTGGTAAACGAGCTAACACTTTTGAAAAATCTATTCGTGTTTTTATCGACATTCATTCTGAATCTCGTTTAGGAAAAATCGTTCAAAAAGAAAATCTTGAGCTTGATGATAGTAAGACAGAAATTATTGAGCGGTTGTTTAATGAAGGCTATGACGTTGAGCAAGCAATTGAAGGCGAGCTGCATCATGACTCAGAAGACTCTGACACATCGGAGCTTCAAAATGACCAAGGTAATGACAATGAAATAACCCAAAGTGATGCACATTCTGAAGATATCATTGACGAATCACCTCTTGATAAAGAAGGTGATGAAGAGGCTGCATCAGCTGTTTATGAACAATTAAGTACTACAGAAGATTACAGTGAGCCTAGTGCAGTTGAATCGCATGATAAAACTTCTTCTGCAATTCAAGAAAAAAAAGAAGCTGAAAATGACTTATACAGAGAGCCTGTTTCAAGCGGAGATGACTATTTTCGCTCTAATGGGAGCACCGGCCAAAAACATGAAGCAAGTAACTCTTTCGAAAGCTCTAATGCTCAACGCCCAGAAAATGTAACAGAAGAATATAATAACAAAGAAAATTTGCATGAAGGTTCGAGTGGTTCTTCTTCAAAAAGTGGTGTTAGCAATACTTCTATCAAAAGCTCATTATCGTTAAAGAAAAATAACGGTTCTTCAAAAGCGCCAAAGTCTAATGGTGAATATTTCTCTCCTGACAAAGAGAGTACTCAACAAAACAATAGTGAACGAGCTAACCGACAATCGCCCGGCTATCGTTTATTCAGCTACGTAGAAAGTGATAAAACACATGAACGAAGTGAGCGAGAGCAAAGGGATGACCAACTTTTTGGCAGTAAGGCTGAGTCTTACGTTAAGAAATGGCTTGAAGAACAAAGTTATGTTGATGTTGAGTTATTAGGTGGTGTTAATAAAGGCTTTGATATTCAGGCAGTAGATCCCGAGTCAGGCGAAATTATATTTGTTGAAGTGAAAGGGCAAAGAGGCGCGTGGAATCGCACCGGTATTGCAATGTCAAAATCGCAAATGGAAAAGTGTTTAACGGAAGGTGATAACTATTGGCTGATAGTAGTTGAAAACTTATTGACGACCCCAACAATTCATAAATTTGTGAATCCTGCCAAACTAATAGATAGATACTATTTTGACTCAAATTGGTCGAAAGTCGCAGAACTTCTTAAAACTCCAGAACCTAAAGAAATTGACATTGATGACCTCTTCATTGATGAGACATCGAAAAATATTTATATTAGCTTTCAAAGTGAAGGTATTGTATTACCAACCGTTGGATATGAAATTTCAAATGAAAATTTTGAAGTAATAGCAGAATTGGAATTTGCTTGGCCAGAACTTAAAATCGGTATCTATTTTGATGAACCTGAAAACGATATAGATGGCTGGAATTTGTTTAGCATAGAAGATGTAGAAAAGGACACCAGTGCCATATATGAACTGGTTAATAAGGGTTAAGGAAAAAATAGATGTTACCTAGTATTATTAGTCAACAAACAGAACAAGCAATTCGTTCATTTTTGTTGCATTCGTTTGAAATGAGTTCTCATTTATTTTCTCGAACTGATGTAAATGGTGTTTATTCAAGCGCCATGGAGGATTTTCTTAGCACTAAGGAAAATCTCTCTAAAGGGCCTTATATTTCACTAAATTTGCCATTTAGACAAAGTAGCTTGAGTCGTGATTTTTTTCCAAATCTCTATTTGCCTTTTATACCGTATCAACACCAAGCCAAGGCTTATGAACGATTAACTGCGGCAAAACCTTTATCTACTCTGGTAGCAACAGGGACGGGTTCAGGTAAAACTGAATGTTTTATGAACCCAGTTTTAAATTATTGCGCCTCTTCAAAAGAGAAAGGCATTAAAGCAATTATTATTTACCCGATGAATGCGTTAGCGACGGACCAAGCAAAACGTTTTGCAGAGACAATATATTCCAACGAAGGTCTAAAAAACAAAGTTACAGTTGGGCTTTTTGTCGGTCAGGAAGATAGCGAAAAGAGCAAGGTGATGGGGTCAGATAAAGTCATCACTTGTAAGGATACGTTGCGTGACAATCCACCCGACGTGCTTATGACCAACTATAAAATGTTGGACTTTTTGTTATTACGTCCTAAAGATCAGGTGATCTGGAAACACAATACGCCAGAGAGCTTACAGTTTTTAATCGTCGACGAATTACACACTTTTGATGGTGCACAAGGCACCGATTTATCATGCTTAATCAGAAGATTGAAACACCGTCTGGAAATTCCAAAACAGCACTTAACCTGCGTAGGTACATCGGCAACGATTGGCGATAACTATGAGGAATTAACTAGGTATGCAGAAGATATCTTTGATGCTCAGTTTGATATTGCTTCAGTAGTTAATGAAGATAGATTGTCGGCTAAAGAATTCTTAGAAGAGTCGCCATTAGAGTACTTTTCTTCACCAGAGAGCTTTGAATTACCAAACTTTGAAGACATAGATACGCCAGAAGAGTACGTTAATAAAGTTATACAAGCTTGGTTTAAAACAGATGCATTTCTAATCACGGAACCTGCCAACACTAATGAAGGAATTCAGCAAAGAATCAGTCTAGGTGAAAAGATAAAGTCTCACCGTTTTTTCCACCGATTACTCGATAAACTAAATGGAGAAATAACATCGATAGAGTCTTTGAGCCAAGACTTGTTTGGCTCGGCAGGCATAGCTGAAAATGAAAGAACAAAGTTGATAGAAAGCTTTTGTGTACTTATTTCGGTAGCTAAAGAAGAAGTAGAAGAAAACGCAGATGCCATAAGCAAGAGGTTGGCAGCTGGAAAAATAAAACCATCTTTGCCTTTACTTCAAGTGAGGCATCAGCTCTGGCTCCGAGAGTTAAGAAGAATGGTGGCTAGTGTTAATGCGCTACCACAATTAACCTTTAGTGACGATCTAACTCAAACCATTGCTGATACCAAGTATTTGCCGGTTTTACATTGTAGAGATTGCCACAACACAGGCTGGGGCGGAGTACTAGGTAATACCGACACCCATATAAATGATGACTTAGCTCAGTTTTATCAGCTTTATTTTGATAATAGACCAGAAGCTAAGTTAATTTTCCCTGTACAGAGCTTCGATGATAAGTTGGCCAAGCTGGGCCGATTTCAGAAACTCTGTTCACATTGTCTCAAATTAAATAATTTCGATAGCTCTACTAAGGAATGCGCTAGTTGCGGACAAGACGAATTATTGCTGGTTTATATTCCTGACGATACTAAAAGGCGTAACTTAACCGATGGAGGATCGGTTTTAAAAGCAAGCCACGACTGTCCTTTTTGCAAAAGTGAGACGGGAGTTAGTGTTCTAGGTAGCCGGGCAGCCAGTTTGATTAGTGTGATGACACATCAATTATTTGGGTCCCATTATAACCAAGACAAGCAACTTATTACTTTTAGTGATTCTGTTCAAGATGCAGCACATCGTGCAGGGTTTTTCACTGCTAGAACGTATCCATTGCTCATACGTAGTTTAATAGCCAAAGTTATTGAAACGATAAAACCAAAGAATTTGTCTGAGCTATGCTCTGGTGTTGCAAATTTTGCGCGAGATTATTTTGACAATGATGAATCGTTTGTTGGCACTTTCATAGCTCCGGATATGGAGTGGCAATCGCATTTTAAAGAGCTTCAAGAAAAAGGGAAGCTACCATCACCAACAAACTTACCGAAAAATATTCAATCACGACTTGAGTGGGAAGTCGTTAGTGAATTTGGTATTAAAAGTTTCTTAGGACGATCTCTAACAAAATCTAAATTTGCAGCAATAAGCTTCGATCGAGAGCTATTGGATGAAGTGACCAATAAAATACATTTAATCTTGGTTGAAGAGGTGGCGGAATTAAGTGATTTGAGCGTGACTCAAGTTGAGCACTTTCTAGTAACGTTTTTACATCTATTGATAAATAATGGTGGTATTTATCACGACAGCTTAAGTAATTATGTTGCTAACGCAGGTGATACTTACGTACACAATAAAGTTGGTCAGACTCAATATTACATGCCTAACTGGGGCAGACGGTCACGTAAACCTAGATTTTTAAGTATAAAAAAAGTATCTAACCAGTTTGATTATGTGTCTAAAAAAGACGCCGGAAACTCTCCTTATTTAATTAGTTTGTTAAAGAATTTACTGAATGAAGACTTAGTCTTTGCTACTTCTCAATCTGAATTAATTTTTACTCGTATTTTAGGTCAGTTTCGAACTTCGGGAATATTGGTAGAAAGAGAAGTAAAAGGAGAACCAGTATTTGGGGTTAATACAGAGGCGTTGTTGGTATCTAATGAGCTTGTAAAGGTCGAATGTTGCGACTGTGGCTCTCCTCTTAATATAGATAAGAATATAGAGAGTTACTGGCTTAATTCACCATGCTTGGTTCCTACCTGTAATGGTAAATTTAAGACATCAATTCACCAAGAAAAAAAGCTATCTTGGGATAATTTTGATTTAGTAAGAGTAAATGGTTTTGAACATACAGGTTTGTTGGATAGAGATATCAGGGAAAGTGTAGAAAATTCATTTATAAAGGGTAAAGAGAAATGGGATATCAATTTATTATCCGCTACACCAACTCTAGAAATGGGGATAGATATTGGAGATCTTTCGAGTGTTGCACTTTGTTCAGTTCCTCCAGCTCAGTCTAATTATTTGCAGAGAATAGGACGTGCAGGCCGAAGAGACGGGAATGCTTTTAATGTCACTTTTTCTGAAGGGAATGCGCACGATCTTTATTATTACAATGACCCTATGGATATGATGGCGGGTTCTGTTCAACCACCGGGGGTTTTTCTAAAAGCTAACGCCGTTTTAGAACGTCAACTTACAGCATTTTGTTTTGATTCGTGGGTAAAAGGTGGTGTAACTGATAGTGATGTGCCAAAAAGCGTAAGGGATCTGTTGAATACCGTTGAAGGCGGCCACACGCATCAGTTTCCCTATATCTTTTTCGATTACATAACAAAACACCAAGGCTATTTATTAGAGCAGTTTTCATCATTGTTTGACGAAATGGACAGCGATATTCAAAAGTCACTCTCGATCTTTTTACGAGGCGATGATGATGACCATATGTCTTTAAGTGGCAGGATCATTAACCGCATTACGCAGTTAGTTAATGATAGAAAAGGGTTAAAGAAGAGAGTGTCTACCATTGATACTGAGCTTCGCAAACTGGATAAACTTGAAGTACATGAGTCAGATCACAAAGAGAAAGTTGAGCTTCTAAATAATGAGCGAGCAGCCATTCGTTCTTTGATCCGACAAATGAATGGAAAGCAAACACTCAATTTCTTCACGGATGAAGGTTTGTTACCCAATTATGCATTCCCTGAAGAGGGGGTGACTATCCGCTCAATTTTGTGGAGAAGAAAAGAACAAGCAGAATCACAAGAAGACGGGACAAAATTTCAAAGAAATACTTATGATTATGAACGTCCAGCTGCTTCAGCGTTATCTGAACTAGCGCCAGATAATCATTTTTATGCAGGTGGCAATAAAGTAGAAATTGAACAAGTCGACTTAAGTGTGTCAACTGTTGAATCATGGCGGGTATGCAACAACTGTAACTACAGTGAAGATATTAATATTAGTAAAGACCAGTTTAAGACTTGCCCAAAATGTGAAAGTGTTAATTGGAGCGATAACGGCCAACTAACGCAAATGTTAAAGCTTCGACAAGTCTATGCAAGAACGAACGAAAGAGATGCAAAGATAAGCGATGATTCTGATAACAGAGAGCCTAAATTTTATAAAAGACAAATGTTAGTAAGCTATGACGATACGGATGTTCTTTCTGCTTATAAGATTGATAGTGATGAAGTCGTTTTTGGCTTTGATTTTGTAAAAAAAATAAAAATCAAAGATATTAATTTCGGTGTCCCTGACAATCAATCAGAACAGTCAATAATTGCTGGTGATGAAGATCAACGAACTGGCTTTAAGGTATGTAACAAGTGCGGAATGGTTAAAACCAATAAGACAAGGCACTTTAAACATGATCTAACTTGTAGTTATAACAAGAACCCGGAAACCGCACTAGATGACGATAATTTTATAGATTGCTTATATCTCTATAGAGAATTAACTTCTGAGGCAGTAAGAATTCTATTACCAGTATCAAGTTATTCAATAAACTCTGCTAATGAAGCGACGTTTGCAGCTGCAATCCAACTAGGTATTAAGTTGTACTTTAAAGGTAGTATTGACCATATAAAAAGTACTGTATATAGCGAACCTGTTAACGCGGGCGAAGGCAGACGATATTACCTTGTAATTTACGATACAGTACCGGGCGGAACTGGTTATTTAAAATCACTTATGGATTCCCCAGCTAATTTATTAAACTTAGTTGAAAAGTCGTTTAATAAATTAGATTCCTGTTCATGTAATCACGATCCTAGCAAAGATGGCTGCTATAAATGCATATACGCATATCGTGACCGCCAACGCATGCCCAAAATATCGCGAGATCTCGCTAAATCACTGTTTCAAAAAATACTTGAAAACAGAAATAATATTGTTGAGGTGGACACACTAAAGTCTGTTAATCCAAATACGTTGTTAGATAGTGAACTAGAACATAGGTTTATAGATACGTTAAAAGCAGCCGGACAACCATGGAAAGTCAGTAACTCTATCGTAAATGGCAAAAATGGTTACGTTTTAACGATTGGTCGTCAAGATGAAATATCTCATGCATGGAAAATTGAACCTCAAGTTGATTTAGACAAAGATAAAGGTGTAGATATACCTTCACGACCTGACTTTGTCCTTTGGCCAGTTAAAAATACTCAAACAGTGTTACCTATAGCTGTTTTTTTAGACGGATACGAATTCCATTTTGATAAAGTTGGAGACGATACTCGCAAACGAAATGCTATTCGACAGAGCGGGAAATTTATCGTTTGGACTCTTTACTGGGACGATCTGGAGAAAAATGATTCGGGCCATTTAAAAGAATATTTTGATTTATTCCAGAATAGTAAGTTGAGAGAGATGTTTGGTTCATCTCCCAAACAATTGACAGGTAAAAACTACAACCAATGGAACTCAGTATTAAATAAACGAAATAGTTTCAGTTTATTGTCAGAGTTATTAGTTAACCCAATTGAAAATGCCATCCAGTTTAAAAACGTAGCATTGGTTCATTCGTTTTGTTGGTTAAATCCAAGTAAAGGTTTGAGCCAAAGAAACCCTGAAATAGCTCAGCGATTAGAGTTTGAACTTAAAGAGAATGCACCTTTATTCCGAGTAAATGAGTTTTTAGATGATGAAAACTATTGGTTTGGTGGATTGATGGATTGTCTCGAAAGTTCAGAAAAGCTCGTTGAGTTGACAACTGCTTTATCTTTACAGAAGTTTCAACAAGCCAAATTTGGACAAAGTATAGAAGACTGCAATTTCTTAACGAAATTGTTAAAGGTCCATATTTGTTTTGATGATACAGATATTGAAAATGTTAACTTCAAACAATCATTAATAGGGTACTGGAAGTTATTCAATTTATTACAATTCATGGATGACGTTTCATTTACGTCAATGAGCATGATTGAACTTGAAACGGAGCAGATAGAACTGCCAAGAAAAGAAGTCACTTCTTCCTTATCCGACCAATGGAAAGATGTGATTGAACAATCAGTGATTGATTCAAATCTAGAGTTGTTTGGTGAACTTGAGATAGATTTACCTGTAGTAGGATTTGAACTTGTATCGAGTGATGAAGTTATTGGGTTGTGCGAGCTTGCATGGCCTAGTAATAAGGTAGCCTTATTCTGTAACGATGAAAGTGAAGACATAGCTGTATTTGAGAAAGATGGTTGGCAGTGTTTTGAAGACCCTGTTGATATCGGCCTAGTAGAAAAAATAAAAATGATTTTGGGAGCATAATATGGATATTCAAGTTGCAATATCACAAGATTTCTTAACAGCAATACTGAAATTACCAAGAGCACAGCAAAAAAAGGTTAATCAATTTGTTAGTAAGTTTAGGAGTGATCCATTAAGTAGTGGAATTAACTACGAAAAAATAATCGATGCAGCTAACAGCGATATGCGCTCTGTAAGAATTGATCAAGCCTATAGAGGAATTATTTTAAAGCCTCAGCAAGGTAATGTTTATATTTTATTGTGGGTAGATCATCACGATGAAGCCTATGCATGGGCCAGAAGGCATCAATGTAAAATTCATCCAAAAACCGGCGCTATTCAGTTATATGCAACTGAAGTGGATGAGTCTGTAAATGAAATGGTAGAGAATCCAACTTCAGTTATAGAACAAGACAGTTCATTATTATTTGATGATTATTCTACCGAGCAATTAATAGATGTTGGTTTACCTGAAGAATTTTCAGAAAAAATATCACAATTATCTAATATTCAACAATTAGAAGCATATCGAGAAGCATTGCCTAATGATGCATTTGAAGCGCTATATTTCCTTGCCGATGGCATTCCTTATGATGAGGTGCTAGAAGATTATCGTTCGTCTGGTACAGAAGATGTCGATACAGAGGACTTTGCCGCCGCTCTCATAAGAGAAGGCTCAAAGCGCCGTTTCGTAGTGGTTGATGATGAAGCTCTAGAACAAATGCTAGATGCTCCCCTTGAAAAGTGGCGTGTATTTCTACATCCATCACAACTAAAATTGGTTGAAAGGGATTGGAATGGTCCTGTCCGTGTATTAGGAGGAGCAGGAACTGGTAAAACAGTTGCAGCAATCCATAGAGCAAAGTGGTTAGCAAGTAATCTTGTTGGAGTACCAAATAAGAAAGTACTTTTTACTACGTTTACAAAAAACTTGGCATCAGATATTTCCGCACATTTAGAGCAAGTCTGTAGTCATGCTGAGTTATCCTCAATCGAAACAATTAATATTGATTCTTGGGTTCATAAATTCCTAAAACGAAACAACTATAACTATGACATTGTTTATCCCGGAGATTCACATCCAAAGAGAGTAAATAGTTGGAATAGGGCACTTGATAACAAGTCTCCAGAGCTAGATCTATCCGATCATTTTTACGAGGAAGAGTGGAAGTTAGTTATTCAAGAGCAAAGTATTACTGACAAAGCTGAGTATATTAGGGCGAAACGAAACGGACGAGGGACAAGGCTAAACAGAAAAGAGCGATTGTTAGCGTGGTCTGTATTTGAGGAGTATTTGTTACAACTTAATCATAACAAAATCAAAGAAATGCCAGATGCAATGAGAGATTGTATTTCGATTATAGATAGCAAAAATATTAAACCTATATACGACTCAGTTATTATCGATGAAGGCCAAGATATGGGAACTCAGGCTTACGAATTGATTCGAAGAATTGTTCCAGAAGGTAAGAACGATATTTTTATTGTCGGTGATGGGCACCAAAGAATTTATCGTAATAAAGTTGTTTTAGGCCGATGCGGAATTAATATTGTAGGGCGTAGCCGCAAACTGAGAGTTAATTATCGAACTACAGAGGAAACTAAAAAGCTTGCTGTTTCAGTATTAAATAATATACCTGTAGATGATTTGGATGACGGCGCAGATACAAGTAATGGTTATGTCTCGTTGATGCACGGTGAACAGCCTGAAGTTATAACCGCAGATAGTTTCATTGATGAAGCAGATGCAGTTGTAGAGAGAATTGAACAATTAGAAGCTGCGGGAGCCAAACTAAAAGATATTTGTATAGTTGCTAGAACAAAGTCTTTGAGAGACTCGTTTGGTCAACAGTTGAAAAAAGCAGGAATAACGACGTATGAAGTTATGGCTAATGGAACTGATAATCGACAGCAGGATGGAGTTAGACTAGCAACAATGCATCGAGTAAAAGGTTTGGAGTTTCAAAACGTATTTATCGTTGCTTGTAATCAGCAAAATGTTCCACTCAAAAATTTCAAGTCGGATGATCCTGTTGAATTAAGAGAGCATGAAATGTCAGAAAGAGCCTTGCTGCATGTTGCAATGACGCGAGCAATGAGAAGTTTGACTGTCTCATGCCATGGAAGTCTAAGCCATTTCATAAAGTAGCAATTCAAAGAACAGAAAGGGACTCTAATTTGGAGTCCCAATTCATAGATTATTTAGTCAGAAAAATAATCTCTAATTACGAGTCCCAAAGGAACTCAATCTCCAGCAAGTCCCAAATCTCAATTTAGAGTCCGTTTGTCATAGTTAGTTTGATTAAGTACACTTTTACCTTATTTAACATAATATAAATTATAGGTAGTAATGTGCCTATATATAAGCAGCGCTCTATTTTAAAAGCTTCAAGCCCACTAAGTCCAATACTAGACGGTATCGGACATTAGGTGGCTTTAAA
>MDTG01053898.1_pt1 | contig 27279 bp, 23 predicted proteins | sample 811421 | NCBI WGS metagenome assembly MDTG01 (sample SAMN05326645, study PRJNA326480) | marine metagenome | isolation source: seawater | place: Pacific Ocean: South East | collected 2011
GCGACGCCCGCCTCGTTCGTGCGCGCGACCTCCTGACCGTTGATCAGGATCGGCAGGTTCGCGTGACCGTTCGTGCGCACCACGAAGGCCGCCTGCCGCTCGTTCGGCAGGCAGGAGAGCTTCATGCTCAAGCCCGTGCGCGCGCTGGGGTCGAGGGAGGCGAAGCGGTTCAGCCGGAGCGTCTTCGCCTCCTCCGGCTGCCGGTGCCCCTCGGGGCACTCGTAGGTGATCTGGACCCCGGCGCCCTCCGGGCCGCGGAGCATGGTCTGGATGAGCCCGTCCTCGTCGGACTGGCCGATCTCGTTGCCGTTGGCCTTCACGAGCACGCCCTCGAGCGGGACGCCCGGATCGGACTCGGCCGTGAAGGTCACGGAGAAGGTCGGCGGCGGCGCCTCCTGCTGCGCGCCGCAGCCGAGGGCGAGGAGGAGCGGGACGAGGGCGGGGCGGGTGCGGGTCATGCGGTACGAGGGCGGTGGCGGGGGCGGGAGCTCACTCGGAGCAGGGGCGCCCGTCCGGCCGGACACCGTCGCGGCAGCCGACCTTGGCCCGGAGCACGTGGACCATGCCCGCGTAGGGGCCGCCCGGGTGCTCGCGAGCGAGGCGCTGGTAGTAGACGAGCGCGTGCCGGTAGTTGTTGGAGGTGAGCGCGTCGACGGCGAGCTTCTCGAGGGCCTGGCGCTCCGCGTTCGTCACGGCCGCCTCGGTCTCCTCGTCGGTGGCGCGCCGCCCGAGCCCGTCGATGGCCTCGGCCCGTGCCGCCTCGAGCGCCTCGCGGATCGTGTCCTCGAGCCCGGCCGCGGCCCGCGCCTCGAGCGCCCGCTGGGTCTCGCGCTGGGCCTGGAGCGTCTGGCGGTGCTCGTTGGCGGCCGTGTCGGCCTGGGCGGCCTGCTGCTCTTCGCCGCTCGCCGCCGCCGCGGCCGCCGCGTCCGCCGCCGCGCTCTTCTTCCACATGATGAAGCCGAGGCCCCCGAGGGCGACGACCAGGGTCACCCCGAGCAGGATGAGCGTGCGCGTCGGCGGCAGCTCGAGCTTCTTCTTCTCGCCCCCGTCGGCGTCGAGACCGGAGGGCGGCGGCGCGAACTTGCCCGTCGCCTCGGCCTTGCCCCCGGCCGCCGGAGCGCCCCCTTCGGGGCCCCGCGGGAGGACGTCCGTCGGCATCTGCGACGCCATCAGGGTCGGGCGCTCGTCGGACATGTTGCCGCTGCCCTGACCCATGCCCGGCGCCGGCGCCGGCCCGCCCCCCGGTTCGGGCATCGGCGGCAGCCCGAGGGACTCGGTGTCGAGGATCTGCGTCTTCATGCCCCCGCCGATGGGCGCCGAGGGCGGCGGGGCCGGGGCCTGACCGCTCCCGCCGAGGCGCGGCGCACCGAGGGAGGGCGCGCCCCCGCTCGGCTGCTGCCCGCCGAGCGCCGGGCGCCCGGCCATCCCGGAGGGGTCGACCATCTGGGTCGCGTCGCCCTGGAGCGGCGGCACGGAGTCGGCGACCGGGGCCTCCTGGTAGACGAAGGTGGCGTCGTCGTCGTCGTAGTCCGAGAGATCGGCCGGGGCCTCGGGCGCCGCCGCGGCCGGGGCCGACGAGACGACCGCGCCGGGGACCGCGATGGACTGGGAGGACTCGACCATGAAGGCCGCGCGCCCGAACTCCACGCGGCAGCGGCCCGCGAGCTGGCGCCACTGCTGCACGCGCTCGCCATCCACCGTCAGCGTGCCCGCCATGGGCGGAGAGACCCAGAGGCTGCTCCCGTCCCAGTAGAGCTCGAAGTGGACGGGGGCCACGCCCTCGCCCTGGACGTTCCAGCCGGCCTCGGGCCCCGAGCCGACGGTGACCCGGGCCTCCGGGAGCTGGGTGGAGAGATCCCAGAGCCCCGCGCTCGATTGGCCCTGGGCCAGTTGTACACGGGCCCAATGCTCGGGCGTCGGAATCGGACCTGCGGAACCCTCGGACACGGTGACGGCGAACCTCTCGGTGGGCGTCTGTCAGATACGATGCAGAAAGGTGCCCATCAAGGCAGATGACGCGGCGCGCCACTCTCGGCGCTGACCGGAATGATACCCGGAGAGGGGCCTCGGGGCGAAGGGGCGTGAAGGATCGCCCTCACGATGGGGCCGCCGGGCCGGCGCCCAGCCGGCTCCGACCGTCCGATCGGCAGTGCGATCGGCAGTGCGATCGGCAGTGCGATCGACTGCGCGATCCACCGCTCGCTCCTCAGTGCGATGACATCCCCGGCGGCGGCTCCTCGGCCTGCAGGACGCCCCGCTGGGCCGCCTCGTACACGCTCTGGGGCAGCTCCAGCCCGAGCGCGCGGATCATCTCGATGCACTGCGGGATGCGCCCGGTCGGCACGAACTCGGAGATCACCCGCCCGTCGTCGTCGCGGCCGAGGTAGCGGCGGATGAAGACGTCGCCGAGCTGGTAGCCCGACTCCGGCTCGTAGCCCAGCACCTCGGTGATGTGCGTGACGCAGCGGGAGCCATCGAGGAGGCGCGTCGTCTGCACGATGAAGTTGATGGCCGACGCGATCTGCGCGCGCATGGCCTGCAGCGGGATCTCGACGTCGCTCATCATCGCCATCGTCTCGAGGCGGTTGAGCGTGTCGATCGGGTAGGTCGCGTGGACCGTGGAGAGACAGCCGCCGTGGCCGGAGGTCATGGCCTGGATGAGCTCGAGGGCCTCACCGCTTCGAATCTCACCGACGACGATCCGGTCGGGGCGCATGCGGAGCGTGGCCTTGAAGAGGTCGCGGATGGTGACGCGCCCCCGGCCGCGCGGGTCCGGCGGCTGGGCCTCCATCTGCACCACGTGCGGGAGCTGAAGCTGCAGCTCGCGCGCGTCCTCGATCACGACGATGCGCTCGTCCTGCCCGGCGAAGGACGAGAGGCAGTTGAGCAGCGAGGTCTTCCCCGAGCCCGTGCCGCCGGCGACGATCACGTTCTGCTTGCAGGCGACGACGGCGCGCAGCACCTCGGCGGCGTCCGGCGTGAAGCTCTTGAACTGCAGGAGCTTCTCGATGGTCAGCGTGTCCTTCGAGAAGCGCCGGATGGCGACGCTCGGGCCATCGGGCGAGGCCGGCGGGATCACCGCCTCCACGCGGGAGCCGTCCGGGAGGCGTGCCTCCAGGATCGGGTTCAGCTCGTTGAGCTGGCGCCCGACGAACTGCGAGAGGTTCCGCAGAGCGCTCATCAGCGCCTCGTGCGAGGGGAAGGAGGCGTCGACCTTGTGCAGCCGGCCCTTCTTCTCGATGAAGATCTCCTTGGGGCCGTTGATCATGACCTCGGAGACGCCGGCGTCCTCGAGGTAGGGGCGGATCGGATCGAAGAACTTCAGGATGGTCTGTTCGAAGACCTCGCGCGGAATCGTCACGACGTGCCTCCCTGGGCCTCGGGCTGCGGAGCCTCGCTCTCGGCGGGGCTCGGGATCGGAGCGGGGGTCGCCGCGGCGCCCCCGGGCGCTTCGGCGGGCGGGACGGCCTCGGCGGCCGCGTCCTCGGTGGGCGCGACCTCGGCGCCCTCGGGTGGCGGCGCGAGGTGGTGCACCTCGACGGCCGAGCGCGCCTCGTCGGCGTGGTTCCCCTCGGGGGCGAGCTCGAGGTAGCGCTCGAAGTAGGGGCGCGCCCGGTCGATGTCGTGGAGGTGCTCGAAGTGGAGGGTGCCGAGGGCGAACCAGGGGTCGGGCTCGTCGGGCGCGTCGCGGATGACGCGCTCCAGGTGCTCCTTCGCCTGGGCGATCTGACCCATGCCGAGGTGCAGGCTCGCCACGACGTAGCGCAGGGCCCAGTCGTCCGGGTGCTCCTCGAGGTAAGGCTCGGCGTGGTGCACGGCGGCGCTCAAGCGTGAGGCCGCCACGCAGACCTGGATCAGCATGGGGAGAGCCTCGCCGCGGTCGTAGCCGCGCTCGATGGCCGCCCGGATGTACTGCTCCGCGCGCAGATGGTCGCCCCGATGCGCGAGGGCCACCCCGTGCTCGTAGAGGCGCTGCGCCTCCACCCCGTCGAGCGGGTCAGGCATGGGCTCCCGGCCCGACTCCGCCGCCGCCCCCCCACAGGCGACGAGCCAGAAGGCGAAGAGCGCTGCACCGATCCGGGCCGTCATCGGACCTCGGATGATGCCCCCCGCCCGGCCCGGGCGCCAGCCTGGAGCGACGAGCGCGTCGACGCGGAGCAGAGCGGCCGCGCAGGCGACGACGCCCAGCGCGACGACGCCGCACGCGACGGCACCGCACGCGACGGCATCGCCCCCGACGGCATCGCGCGCTTCTTCGACCCCAGCGCCTCCGCCCCCACCCGGGAGGATGGAGGCGCCATGTCGAGCGACGGAGGACCGGGCGCCCGACGACCCGCCGAGGCCGCCCTCAACGCGACTCGCGCATCCGGTCGTAGCGGGCCTGCACGATCCGCCGCGTGCGCTCGAGCCAGGTCACGTAGGCGTCGTCGCCCTCGAGGTGCGAGGTCAGCTGCGCGAGCGAGCGGGTCTCCACGGAGGCCGACTCCCAGTCCTCGGTCTGGAGCGCGTGGTGGAGCCGGAGCCGGCGCGCCGCGTAGTCGGACTCGATCGTGTCCTTCATCTCGTCGCGCTGGCGGACCATCTCCTCCGCCTGGCTCGTGTTGCCGGCCGAGCGGTAGCAGGCCGCCGCCTGGTCGTAGAGCTGCACGGCCTGCACGCCGTCGCGGAGGTTGTAGCGGTAGCGATCGCCCCGGCTGTGCGCCCGGTACTCGATCTGCTGGGCCTGCGTCCCCGGATCGCCCCCCTCGGGGCAGCTCCCGGCGAGGTTCGTGAAGAGCTCCGGCGGCTCGATGCCCTCGGCCGAGGGCAGGGACTCGGTCCCGCCCTGGAGGAAGACGTAGGCGGCGAGCGCGATCACGACGACGGCCGCGAGGAGGATCACCGGGCTGACCTGCCCCTCCTTCTTCACCGACGCGCGCTTGTTCGTGACGCGAATCCGGAGCTTGCCGATCGCGAACTCGCTGCCCCAGGGCACCATGCCGCTCGTGAAGGGCTTCCCCTTGAGCATCGTGGGCGTGAGCGCCCCCTGCGACGTGGAGACCCAGCAGCCCTCCTTGCCGCGCGGCGCGATCAGCAGGTGCTCGAGCTCGAGCTCGCTCGCCGTGGGGATCGAGATCGCGGCCGTGCCGGACTTGCCGACGGTCGCCTGCGCCCCCTCGATCGGGAAGCGCTCCTGGGTCCCGTCGGGCTGCACCACTTCGACGAAAGCATCCATCCGCTCGTTCCCCTACCGTCCCGTTTCCAGTGTCCAGGCGTCTGTCCGGGCGTTCGTCCAGGCGTCTGTCCGGACGTCGCGTGACCGGGCGACCCGTCTCCGGGCGTCCGTCCGGGCGAGCCATGTCCGGGCGAGCCATGTCCGGGCGACCCGTGACGACCGGCCCGCGTCGTGCGCTCCGCGGGTCATCCCGAGAGCCCCGTGCCCATCCACTGCACCACGAAGGGCCCCAGGAGCAAGAGGATGATGCACATGAACATCATCATCAGCGGGCCCATCATCATCAGGCCGGCCTTCGCGGCCGACTCCTCGGCGCGCACGCTCCGGCGCATCCGCAGCATGCGCGCCTGGATCGAGAGCACCTCCGCGAGCGGCGTGCCCTTCGCCTCCGCCTGCACGACCGTGCCGACGAAGTCCTTCACGGCCTCGATGGGCACGCGCTCGGCGAAGCCCTCGAGCGCCTTCCGGCGCGTATGACCGAGCTCGAGCTCCTGGAGGATCCGCCCGAGCTCCTCGACGAGCACCTTGTCCTTGGAGCTCGACTTCTCGACGATCTGCCGGAGCGCGCCCGGGAAGTCGAGGCCGGCGCCCATGCAGAGCGAGGCGAGGTCGATGGCCGTCGGCAGCGAGCGGTTGACCTCCTTGAAGCGGAGCTGCGCCTCGCCGCTGACCTGCATGATCGGCAGGTAGGCGCCCAGGCCGACGCCGAAGATCACCATGATCACCGGGATGTCGGCCATGTAGCTCATCCCCAGGCCCACGGCGGCGAAGCTCACCGAGGAGAGGATGCAGAGCGCGAGCAGCTCGTTGGCGCTGAGGCCCAGGTAATCACCGGCGTAGGTGATCTGCTGCTGCATGTTCTTGCGGGTCTGGTGAATCGGCAGGCCCTGCATCCAGCCGGCGACGAGCCGCATGGCCGGCTCGAAGGCCTTGAAGATGCCGCCTTCCTCGAGGGCCCGGCGGCGCTTCAGGCCGCGGGAGCCGAGCTCGGGCCGCTCCACGGGCGGGTTCCGGCCGAGGATGAAGGTGACGACGAAGAGGCCGCCGCCGATGCACGCGAGCGCCGCGTAGCCGATGATGCGCGCCGTCATCAGATGTCCACCGCGAGGATCTTGCGGGCCCAGAGGATGGCGCCGAGCCAGAGCACCATCGCGATCGTGATGATGATGTAGCCGACGAAGTTCGTGGTCAGCGGGGTGAGCCAGTTCGGGTCGATCCAGCTGAGCAGGAGGGTCATCGCGAAGGGCATCACGCCGAGCACGAGCGACTGGCCCTTGCCCTCCGCCGTCTTCGTGCGGACGACGCCCTCGAGGCGGGCCATCTCGCGGAGCGAGGCCGCGCTCGTCTCGAGGATCGTCGGCAGGTCGCCGCCGGTCTGCCGGGCGATGACGAGGGTCGCGAGGGCGCCGCTGATGACCGGGCTGCCGATGCGCTCGGACATGTTGAGGATCGCCTGGTCGAGCGGCGTGCCGAGCTGGTTCTCCTTCACGAGGAGGTCGAGCTCCTCGCTCATGGGCGGCTGCACCAGGTTGACGGTCGACTTGATGGCCTCACCGATGGCCGGCGTCGCCTTCAGCGAGTTGGCGAGCATCAGCAGCCAGCCGTCGAGCTGCTCCTCGAGCTTCTCGATGCGCTCGGTCTTCCTCCGCCCGAGCACGACGGGCGGGCCCGCCGCGACCAGCACCATCAGCGCCAGCGTGAGCACGTTGCCCGTGGCCGCGAGGATCACGAGCAGGATGGCGATGACGACCGCCTGCTTCTGGGCGATCGACTGCGCGCTCTCCTTGAGCAGCAGAAAGCGCACGTACTGGTTCAGGTACGCGACGTAGGCGTCCCACTTCTCCTTGAAGGGGCTGTTCGGCAGGCTGATCGCGAGGAAGACGGTCAGCGCCCCGCCGACGGCCATCAGCGCGATCGCGACCCAGCCCGCGATCGGGCTCGCGAAGAAGTCGTTCATCGCGCCTCCTCCTCTCGGGCGCGTCGCGCTCGTCGGGCCGCGCTCACAGGTAGTCTCCGTCGTCCACGAGGCCGTAGGTGATGAACTCGTCGAGGAACGAGGGCAGGTAGCCGGTCGCCCGGAACTCGCCGAGGATCGTCCCGTCCGGCTCCGTGCCCGTGCGGACGAAGCGGAAGATGTCGTTCAGCACGAACTCGCCGTTCTCGTCCAGGCCCGAGACCTCGGTGATGGCGCTGACCCGGCGCGAGCCGTCGCTGAAGCGCGACTGCTGCACGATGATGTGGACGCTGCCGGCGATCTGCTCGCGGATCGCGCGCGAGGGCAGGTCGAGGCCGCTCATCAGGCAGAGCGTCTCGATGCGCTTGACGCCCTCCTCCGGGCTGTTGGCGTGCGTCGTCGTCATCGAGCCCTCGTGGCCCGTGTTCATCGCCTGGAGCATGTCCAGCGCCTCGCCGCCACGGCACTCGCCCACGACGATGCGGTCCGGGCGCATGCGGAGGGCGTTCTTCACGAGGTCGCGGATCGAGTACTCGCCCTTGCCCTCCATGTTCGCCGGGCGCGTCTCGAGGGAGACGACGTGGGGCTGCTCGAGGCGGAGCTCGGCGGCGTCCTCGATCGTGACGACGCGCTCGCGCTTCGGGATGGCCGCGCTGAGCACGTTGAGGAGGGTCGTCTTACCGGAGCCCGTGCCGCCGGAGATGACGACGTTCTTCCGCACCTTCACCGAGCGCACGAGGAACTTCGCCATGCGGTCCGTCATGGAGCCGAAGCCGACGAGGTTCTCGATGGTGAGCGGGTTCTTCTGGAACTTCCGGATCGTGATGCACGCACCGTTGATGGCGAGCGGCTTGATCACGGCGTTCACGCGCGAGCCGTCCTTGAGGCGCGCGTCGACGAGCGGGTTCATCTCGTCGATGCGGCGGCCGAGGGGCGTGACGATGCGCTCGATGACGGCGCGCGCGGACTCGTCGTCCGTGAAGCGGAGATCCGTCGCCCAGAGCTTGCCCCCCTTCTCGATGTAGATCTTGTAGGGGTGGACGACCATGACCTCGCTGACGTCCTCGTCGGCGAGGAGGCGCTCGAGCGGGCCGAGGCCGAGCGCCTCGTCGGCCATCTCGCGCATGAAGGCCTGCTTGTCGGCCGAGGGCGGGATGTCGTGCTGGAGCTGGGTCATGATGCGCGTGAGCGCCTGCATGACCTTCGGGCGCATGATCTCGTCGTCCATCGCCGAGCGATCGAGGCTGACGAGGTCGAGGTGGTCGAGGAGCATGCGGTGCACGCGGCGGCGGAGCTCGACGGCGATCTCCGCGGTGCCTCCGGCGACCTGGAGCACCTCCTCGCCGGCCTCGTTCATCTTCGTCGGGCCGGGCGCGGCCTTCTTCTTCTTCGGCGGCGGCGGCGGGGCGGCCTGCCCGCCCTGGGGCGGCGCGGGCGGCCCGCCTTGCTGCTGCTGGGGCCGGAGCGGCGGCGGAGGCGGATCGCCGATGCGCCGCAGCCGCACCAGGTAGGGCCCGATGCGGAGCGGGATGTTCGGCGGCGTGTCGACCTTGGAGCGCTTGACGCGCTGGTTGCCCATGAGGGTCCCGTTGGCCGACTGGTCGGTCAGCTTGAACCCGCGGGCGCTCGGCTCCACGACGAGGTGCCGCCGGCTCACCTCGGGCGAGGGCAGCACGACGTGGCAGCTCGGATCACGACCGATGACCACGGGCCCCTGCGCCTGGATGGGCAGCTCCTCCACGGACCCGTCCGGCATCTCGATCGCGAGCAGCACGCCAGTCGTCATCGAAGCGCCTCCACCTCCTCAGGCTCTCTCAGTCGTCTTCGTCTTCGGTGGACGTGGTCACGCGCACGCCCTGGACGCGCGGCTGCTCGAGCAGCTCCACCTCGTCGACGCCCCCACGGTACTCCTCGTACGCGCGGATCGCCTCCTGGATGCGGTTGCGCTGCTGGAGCGGGACCGCCTCGACGACGCTGGGCACGATGAACATCAGCGCCTCGCTCTCCTCGAAGCGCCGCGAGTGCGTGCCGAAGAGGGCGCCGAGGATGGGGATCTGGCTGAGGCCGGGGAGACCGGCGCGGGTGCGGGCCTCGGCCCGGGCGATGACGCCGCCGAGGACGATCGCCTGGCCGAGCTCGAGGTTCACGAGGGTCTCGAGCGTGCTGACGCTCCGGCCCGGGACGCCCGTGCCGCGGTCGTCGGCGAGGTCCGAGACGTCGGCCGTGATGCGGAGCTCGATGCGGCCGGTCTCGCGGTCGAAGCGCGGCTGGCAGGTGAGCTCCGTGCCGAACTCGATGGTCCGCAGCTCGCCGCCGAGCGAGCCCTGGACCGGCACGTTGACCTCGCCGCCGGAGGTGAAGGTCGCCTCCGTGCCGTTGGCCGTGATCAGCGCCGCTTGCCGGTAGAGGCGGGCCCAGCCGTTCGACTGGGCGATGTCGACGCGCGGCAGGGCCGAGGCGGCGATGAGGTTGAGCTGGGTGTTGGTGCCCTGCCCGGACTGCCAGAGCGTGTTGAGCTGCGCCGTGCTCGAGTCGGAGCCGATGCTCGACGGGAAGTTGATGCCGATCGCGTGCGAGTAGGTGTCCGAGAGGAGCACGAAGTAGAGGTCCAGGCGGATGTTCTCGCGCGCCTGCACGGAGCCCTCGCGGACCTCCTCCTCCTCGGGCTCGTCGCCCTCGACCGTGATCCGGTACTGGACCTGCGAGCCGTCGCGCATGATGAGCAGCAGCGAGGTCGTGCCCGGCCGCATGCCCACGATGATGAAGCGCGTCTGGTCGCTCGTGAGGCGCACGTCGGCGATGCCGCGCACGCCCTCCGAGTAGCTGCGCACGCCCTCGGCGGAGATGCTGGTCTGCTCCCCCTCCTGGACGGTGAGCTCGCGCGTGTCGCGCTGCGCCTGGGCGGGGGTGGGGGCGGCGATCGCGAGCGCGAGCGCCGCGCCGAACGCGAAGAGGGCCTTACTCGATCCGCTCAATGGTCTGCTGCTCCTCGGGCTGGCGACGAATCTGGATGCGGCGGCGCCGCTCAGCCTCGATCAGATCGGTGTCCGTGGTCTCCGGGACGCCGCCGACGATCTCGACGTCATCCGGGTTTCGAAGGATGAGCTGGAGCTCACCCCGGTCGCGGGCGTGCGTGAGCAGGGTGGCCTGCTCGAGCGTCACGGCGAGGCTCACGTCCCGGCCGCGCCGGTTGTTCGCCTGCTCCGCTTCCTCGTCGCTCTGATCCGGGCCGCCGGTGTCGGCGCCCACGGCGAGGACGAGAACGTTCTGGAGGAGCGGCACGGTCACGCGCTCCTCGCCGCCGGGTCGGTTGGCCGTGAGCAGCACGTCGACGCGATCGCCGGCGCGGAGCAGCCCCCCGAAGGCGCTCGTCACGCCGGTGCGGACGGTCAGGGCACGCATGCCCTCGCGCAGGAGCGTCGAGAGATCGCGGCGCTCGGACGCGGTGGTCGCCAGGTCGGTCCAGAGGAGCGACTGGTTGGCGCGGACGGGCGTGTTCACCCGGATGCCGAGGACGCGCTGCTGGTCCGACGAGAGGACGTGACGGTCCTCCACGTACGCCTGCGGGAGCTGGCGCACGCCGAGCTTCTGCATGGTCAGGGGCTCACCGAGGTCGATGTCCCCGGTGACCATCAGCACCTCGACGGGCTCGCCACCGGCGGCCTCCGTCTCGAAGCGCTTCATGTAGAGACCGAAGAGGGCGACGCCCACGATGGCGACCGCGGCCGCGGCCAAGAGAGCCGTTCGATTCATCTCGCCTCACCCAGCTTGCTCACCGGCCTCCGCCGGCCGGCCGACCATACCTCAGTCATCCTGCGGAGAATAGACCGGATTCGCGTCGGGTTGGGGTTCGTTCCGATGACGCCCCCCGCTCCGCTCGAAGTCGGGGCCGGTCTCGTCCGCCCTCCCCCGACGTGGACAGCTCGCCCCGAGGTCATGCGCAACGCTCCAAGGGGCATGCGCGACTCACGAAACGCGCGCGCACCGCGCGGCCGCGAGCTCAGGGCTCCCGATCGGAGGTCAGCACGGTCGCCGTCGTCGGCGTGCCCTCGGCGCCGGGGGCGACGACCACGGAGACGATGCGCTCGCCCTGGCTCACGGCCTGGATGAGCTGCCCGTCGATGCGCACCCGCTCGCCGTCACGCATCTCGATCGGCGCCCAGCCGGCCTCGCCGAGCGCGTCCCGGTACCAGCGGTCGAGGGCCTCGGGCTCGCTGCCCTCGACGGCGTAGATCGTCATGCTGTAGGGCTTGCCGTCCTCCCAGGCGGAGAGCAGGCGCCGGCTCCCGTCGGGGCGCGGCACGCCGTCCGGGTCGACGCCGACCGCGTCGCCCTCCTCGGGGAACATGTCGAAGACGTCGAGCGGCCCGTCGCTGAAGATGCTGACGAGGTGCGTGCCCCGGCGCCCGTCGGGCTCCTCGAAGGGCGTCGCGTAGAGGTAGCGGAGGGCGCCGATCTCCGAGAGGTCGCCGGTGCGCAGGAACTGCTGGACGCGCTCGCCGAGGCTCTCCGGGTCACCATTCGACTCACCGTCGACCGGGTCCAGGCAGGCGACGACGCCGCGGGAGCCGAAGGTCCGCCGGAGCACGCCGTCGACCTCCTCGACGTCGATGGTCGCGTCGAGCTGGCCGCCGGCCTGGAGCTCGCGCAGCCGCTCGGCCACGTCGTCCTGCTCCATGCACTCGGCCTCGAAGTGGTCGAGGACCGTCTCCACGTCGTGGTCCGTGGTGCCCGTCATCAGGTGCACGGTCTGACCGTTGAAGTGCATGGCGCGCGCCTCCCCCTGCGTGGAGCCGGGGTAGCGCATCATCTCGGCGCCGATGCCGACCATGATCTCCTCGACCTCGGCCTCGGCCTGCTTCACGGCGAGGAAGGTCATCCCCACGTAGAGCGCCACGAAGAAGAGGACGAGGCGGAGCACCCCCGGCAGGGACCGGAGGGCGCGCTGGTGCCAGCGCTCGCGCGGGGCGTTTCGGGGCGTGTTGCGGGCGTCGCGGCTCATGGCGGAGACCTGCTCAGAAGATGCTGTCCCAGACCGAGCTGAAGGCGCTCGACACCAGGTCCCAGAGCGTTTGTCGCTCCGGGTTGCACATGATGGTGTATCGGGTCGTGACGTCGGTGCTGCCCCCGCCGAGGTAGGAGGGGCGATTGAAGCTCTCGGTGGCGGCGATGGTCGTCTCGGTGCCGAGGAGCCCGTCGACGACCCCCGAGAAGATCGGACCGAAGATGGGGATGTCCCCGATGCCTCCGACCGCATCCTCGACGCCGCCGAAGAGACCGCCGGACTCGCCCTCGGTGCAGCTCGGGCAGCCCTCGGAGCCGGCGGAGCCCTCGCACGAGTTGTAGCTGAGCAGCCAGGCCGAGGAGCGCGCCTGGGCCATGGTCTTCAGCTTCGTGTCGGTGGCGTCGTGCACCAGGTACATCAGCGCGAAGATCGCGATGTACGCGGGCAGCATGATGACCGCCTCGGCGTAGGCGGCCCCCTCCTCGTCCCGCAGGAGCGCGCGCAGGCCGCGGCGAAGCGGCGGGCGATGGGTGCGGGTGTGGGTGCGGTACACGGGGTGGATCCTCAGTGGGAGATGAGGTTGCCGAGGAAAGCGGAGAAGCCGCCGCTCCCGCCGCAGGCGCCGCCGGAGCCTCCGGCCTCGGAGCAGGAGTCGGCCACGCTGCCGGCGTCGGCGTCGCCGAAGCTCACGCGACGCAGGCGCGCGCGCCAGGCCATGTCCCACATCCACTCGATGCGGGCCTTGTCCGCCTCGCCGGAGCGCTCGCAGCAGTAGAGGCCGCGCTCGAGCGGGCCGTCGCGCCAGCCCTCGTCCTGGTTCCAGTAGAACTCGGCCTGGGCGAGGCTGAAGTGGGACATCGTCTCGGCGAGGGTCCGGAAGGCCTGCATGACGCCGCCCTCGGCCTCGTCGGGGTTCTCCGCCCAGGTGGCGATGCGCACGCCGGCCTCGCCCGTGCCGGGCAGGTCGTTGGCGTAGGCGATGGCGCGGAGCTGGAAGTCCCCGTCGCCGAGGTAGAGGTCGCCGTCGCCGGAGCTCTCGTTCCGCGGGCAGGCCGTGCGCGGGAAGCCGCGGCTCCGCCAGCGACAGACCTGATCCGGGCAGCCCCACTCGCCGCCGGTGCAGCTGGTGTTCGTGGCCGGCTCGCCGAGCTCCATGGAGACCGTGTCGGTCGAGGTCTTCGTGCAGTTGGAGATCTCGTAGACGATGCGCACGCGGCGGGTGAAGTCCTCCACGTTCGAGGGCGTGGCGCTGGTGCGCATGCGCTCGAGGGCGCGGTCCCGATCGGGGAGTGAGGTGCAGTTCTCGTTCAGGAGACAGGTCGGGAGCGCGCCCGGGCAGTCGCCGTCCGGCACCTCGTACTGGCAGGCGGCCCGCCAGGGACCGAGGCGCGGCCCCCAGCCCTCGCGCTGGCAGATGAGGATGTTGCTCGCGCCGCGCCGGTTGTTCTGCTCGAGGAGCTGCCAGTTGGTCTCGCTCCGCTCGACGGTCTCGCTGCGGACCTCGCAGGTGCCGTCGCCGGGCTCGACCTTGTAGTACATCAGGTACCGGTTCTCTTCCGTGTAGCTGAAGTTCTCGAGGTCCCGGTCGCGGCTCCGGTTGCACTGGCTCGCGGCGTCGGTGGCGTTGTTCTGGCAGTCGTTGAGCTGCCCCGAGTCGAGCGAGGGGATCGTGTAGGTCGTGCCGGGCGCCGACTCGCCGGGGATCTCCGCCTTGTCCGCGCAGGGGCCCCGCGCCTCGAAGTCGCGGTTCTCCTCGCAGGCGGTGCCGTCCATGCACTCGAAGATGCCGACGACCCGGAGCTGGTCCCGGTAGTCGTCGCAGACGCTCTCACGCGCCGACTGGCAGGCCGCCGAGTCGCGGTCGCTCGAGCAGGGAGAACAGCCTGGATAGGAGACGACCGTTCCATCCGGGTTGATGCAGTTCTGCGCGCACGCTTGCTGGACGTCGCTCTCCGGGTAGCCGACTTGGTTCTCGACTTCGACCGAGGGTGGGTCGACCGATTCTCCCGGTCTCGCCCCGCAGAAGTACACGGCGAGGGCGCGGACCATGCCGCCGATGGCGCCGGAGACGGCGTCGCCGATCTTGTCGCCGAAGGGCAGGATGCGGAAGGGCGCGGCCATGAGCTCGGCCACCATCACCGAGGCGCGGTCGCATATCTCGCGCACCTCGTGGTCTTCGACTGGGAGGGCGCCCCATGGGGGCCAGACGAAGCCGAAGGTCGATGGCGGTGAATAGGTGTCCGTCGCCGACATGGTGTCGACGGCTCTCGCCTGTCCGAGCGCGGGCCAGGCCAGGCGTATGGCGTTCTGGATCTGGCTGCAGACCACCGTGACCCGCTTCACGGCGCGCTCGACCTGCTGGATGACGCGGTTGAGCTGGGTGTTCATCTGCCCGAGGGTGGGCAGGGCGGCGCAGCCGACGCCGGGGAAGAAACAGAGGGCGGTCGCGATGATCGTGCCGATGGCGAGGAGCACCTGGACGATCTTCAGGGCGATCAGGATCGCCATGGCGACGGCCATGATGATGTTCAGCAGGACGATCAGGTTCATCCCGCGCGCGTTCATCACGGCGGCCGAGAAGGCGCCGGCGTCGGCGGCGTCCTGCATGCGCTCGCGGAAGGCGATCGACTCGCCGATGCCGACCATGTAGTAGAGCATCCCGACCAGGAACACGGCCATGAAGATGCCCATCAGCATGATGGCGCCGCTCGTGTCCCGGCGGAGGCTGCGCCGCACGGGCCCGTCGACCTGGTGCGCGTCGACCTGGTGCGCGTCGACCCGGTGCGCTTCGAACCGGTGCGCGTCGACCGCCCGCTCTCGGGAGCCGCCCGTGCCCGTGTCGAAGAGCAGGCTTCGCAATCCATCCATCACGGGCAGACCTCGCTGGAGTTGCAGGCGCAGCCGCGGCCCACGTGGCAGGTGTTCGAGCGGCTGATGCAGGTGTCGCCGCAGGCGTAGCCGGAGCTGCAGACGCGGCAGCACGAGCCGCGGTCCACGCAGCTCTCGCTGCCGCCTCCGCTACCGCCGCCGCCGCTGCCCCCGCTCGAGCTGGCGTCGGACTCGGCGCCCTGCTCGCTCGCGTACTGATACTCCGCGCCCTGGTAGAGCATCGTCGACTCGGCGCGGAGGATGTGGAAGCAGGACTGGAGCAGGTTGGCGAGCATGCCGAGGAAGCCGCTGCCCTCGCCCATGATCGGGTACATGGCGCCGCCGAGCTCGTGGTAGCCCTGCTCGCTCTGGCGCCGCAGGTTGAAGGGCGCGTCGCACATGAGCTGCGCGGCCAGGGGCACGGCGCAGTTGAAGAGGTAGGTGACGCGGGTCGTGAGCTCGCTCGGGCTGTCGCGCGAGTAGCTGAAGGACTGCGTGCCGCTGATCTGCGCGTCCTCCGCGCCGGGGCCGCTCGGGAAAGTCACCGAGACGGCCGTGATGTTGTAGGCGAGCCCGCCGACCAGGCGGAGGCCGGCCTCGCCGATGGCCTCGCGCACGCTGTCCGAGCCGCGGCTGTCGATGGCCTGCTGGGGCGTCGGGGCGATGGCGAGGAGCGGCTTCCAGGCGGCCCAGCGGATCGTGTTCAGGCGCGAGTCGCCGCGGAAGCTGAAGGTGCCGCCGAAGTCCATGCCGGCGATCGTGCTGCCGCTCGAGCTGTCCGAGTCGTTGTCGTCCCAGCTGATCTGGTTCTTGGGCGCCTCGTCGGGGCCCCCGTAGCGCGCCGGGTCGTCGGGAAGCACGACGATCGCCGAGCGCCCGGCGGCGTCGGCGGCGTGCTGCACGAGGTTGTCCGCGGCGAAGATCAGCGCGACCTGGATCATGCCCAGGAAGAGCGTGAACATCGGCATGAACACGACGAGGAACTCGACGTAGACCGCCGCCCTCGTGTCGTCCTTCAAGCTCCTGCGCTTCATCGCTTCGTCATGCTCGGCAGCGAGGAGGGAAGCTGCTCCCCCCGTGAAACATTACAAGTTGTGCGTCCGACCGCTGGACACGCGAAATCGTGAAGGGAGCGGACGACCCTTCACCAAGCCCGAGATCCGATCCGTTTCGTTCCGTTCAGATCCAGAGCTGCGGGTAGTGGGCCAGGGTCACCACGACCGCGCCCACCAGGAACGCCCCACCCATTCGCACCTTCGACATGAGGGTCGGTGAGACCTCACGGCGCCAGCTCTTCGGGAGGATGGGGTTCAGGGCGATGAAGAACGAGTTGGCGAGGGTCCGGAGGAGCTTGCCCTCCCAGGTGAGCCGCCCCAGTGCGTAGAGAGCGGCGACCACGAACCCCGCGAGCTCGAACTCGAGCCCGTTGACATAGCCGGCGACCGCACCGATCGCCGCGACCATCTTCACGTCCCCTCCGCCGATGGCGTCCTGCCGGAACAGGAGATAGGGGACGAGACCGCAGATGAAGATGCCCGCGATCGAGACCAACGCCGCCCCCGGGCTCACGAAGAGCGCGAAGGCTGCCGGCGCCAGCACGAGCGGCGGAAGGGTCAACCAGTTCGGTATCTCACCTCGTCGCCAGTCAGTGACCGCCGCCACCAGCGCGAGGCCGATGGCGGCGCACTGACCGACGAGTGCAGCTTTGTAAGGGAGCAAACCGGTGGTCCCTCCCAGCCGACGGCGTCAGCTGCCGAGGCTGGAGATGTTGCTCGTGGAGCCCTCGACCTTCGACTTCACGGCGGAGCCGAACGCCTGCCACGCCACGATGGCGATGACGGCGATGAGGATGAGGATGATGATGTACTCGACCGTCGAGAGGCCGTCCTCGTCCTTGGCGAGATTCTTCTGCTGGAGCTTCTTGAGATCGATCTTCATGGGGCTGACCCTCTCCTTACAAACCTGCTCCCTCAGGGGATGGGCAGCAGGACCATCATGTTCACGTAGCGGTAGAGCGCGAGAAGGGGCAGGCCCAACGCGACCACCGCCGCAGAGCCACCGATGCTGACCATGATGGTCACCATGATGTACTCGACGTAGATCGCACCCGAGGTCTCCTCGAGAAGCGTCGTGCTGGCGTGGGGGACGCGGCGCGCGTCCTCGGACGCACGGCCTCCGGCCCCCCGTGAAATGGCTCGACACGTCTTCACGTGAGTTCCCTCCCGCTCGGCCGTCGTAGCGCGTCCCGGAAGGCGCTGTCAATCGACGGTGCGGTGAAGGTCGGGTGCATGGGATTCGGTTTCCGGGGTGAGGGCTCGGGGCCCTTGCCGTTCGTCGGGAGGGTTTGCAACCGCGGTGCCAGGTAGGCGCCTGTCCTACATGTATCCCGCAAGTCTCGGGGATCAGCGGGCTTTGTTCGAATTCCGCTCGTGGCGAAATGATGAATCCGTGACAGGATGACGCAGATCCGCGGGACCGTAGACCCCACTGGGGTCCCTTCACCCCCGGTTTCCCGAAGCGTGACGCGTAGATGGCGTCGTCGGGCTTTTTCCCACGGGATTCGCGAACATGGCTCACTTGGGGGATGACGCGTTGCGCCATCGCGAGCGCCCGAACGAGGCCCGGGCCGGACGGACCGCGCCATCGTCCGGGGAGCCCGAGCGCTCGCTTCGAGAGGGCCGAACCTTCGGACGAGGACGCTCCGGGGAGCCCGAGCGCTCGCTGCGGGAGGGCCGAATCCTCGATGAGGGCGCTCAGGGGAGGCCGAGCACTCGCTGCGGGAGGGCCGAATCCTCCGTGACGCCGGTGCCGAGCTGGCCCGCGTCCCCGGCGCCCCAGCAGCGGACGCCGCCTTCGTCGGTGAGCGCGCAGCTGCTCGCGAAGGTGGCGGCGCCGGCGGCGATGGGCGGGAGCCCGCTCGGCGAGACGGAGGGCCGCTGCGGGCCCGGCGCGGCGAGACCCGTCTGCGAGCGCTCGTTGGCGCCCCAGCAGCGGACGCCCCCGCCGGCGACGTTCGCGCAGGTGTGGCGGGCGCCGGCGAAGAGGCCCTCGGCGACCAGCGCGTTGCCCTCGTCGTCCTCGAGCGGGACCTGGCGAGGGCGCTGGACCTGCGGGACGAGGCTCGCGTCCCCGGCCTGCCCCGCGTCGTTCGCGCCCCAGCACCAGACGCCTCCGTCGGCGTCCAGGCCGCAGGCGTGGGCCGCGCCCGCGACGATCAGGGTGAGCGGCACGTCGATGCGCGCGTCCGTCTCGGGGTCGCGGAAGTCGAGCGCGACGGGGCGGAGCCGGTCGACCAGGGTCCCGCTTCCGAGCTGGCCCAGGTCCCCGGCGCCCCAGCAGAAGGCGGCCCCGTCGCTGCGCAGGGCGCAGGCGTGGGCGGCGCCGAGGGCGACCGAGTCGGCCAGGAGCTCGACGTCGTCCGTGGCGCCGACGACGCGCTGGGGCACGCTCCGGTCGGCGCCGGCGCCGGTCCCGAGCTGGCCCCGCTCTCCGGCTCCCCAGCAGAAGACGGCGCCGTCACTGCGGACGGCGCAGGCGAAGCCGCCGGTCGTGAAGCGGGCCGTCGCGACCTGGACGGGCGAGGCCCCGGAGTCGCCGACGAAGTCCGCCACGGGGAGCGCCCGGTCGTGGGCGACGGAGCTGCCGTCGCCGAGCTGACCGCGATCGTTGGAGCCCCAGCAGCGCACGACGGGCACGTCGTCGTCGTCCGGGACGAGCGCGCAGGCGGGGTTCCCGAGCGCGAGGGCCGTCGCGCTGCCGGCGCCGTTGGTGAGCGGCGCGGGGCTGGCGGCGCCGCTGCCCCAGCAGAAGATGCCCTCCCGCTCGCCGACGCCGCCGTCCTCGTCGAGCTCCTGAACGCGGGCGCAATAGCCGTTGCTGCCGGAGAAGAGGGCGAGGGCGCGACCGAGCGCGGCCTGATCGTCGCAGCCGAGGGCGAGCAGCATCAGCAGCGAGACGCCGAGGAAGCGGAGCATGGGCGAGAGGGTAACGCGCATCGGGGGCGGCGCGGCGACGAAGGCACGGCGACCACCAAGAAGCGCGGTGCGGGCCGCGGTCGTGAACCCTCGTTGCAACGTGTGATTGCGCACGGGCGGGCGCGCGAGGGCGCCGCGCCCCGTGAAAGAGTGGCCGCCGTGCTTGGCTCCCCCCTTCGCTTCCCCCTCCCCGCCCTCCTCCTCGGCCTCGCCGCCGCCTGCGCCGGCGAGCCCCCACCCGGCGCGCGCAGCGAGGCGATCGTGGACGGGACGCGGGAGACCGGCGAGGAGGCGGTCGTGCTCGTCAAAGTCGTCGGCGGCGTGGGGCTCTGCACGGGCACGTTCATCGCGCCGACGGTGGTGCTGACGGCGAAGCACTGCGTGCAGCAGGCGGGCGCGGACGCCCCCTACCCGCTCGGGCTGCTGACGATCGGCGTGGGCCACGACGTGCGCGACACGGTCGACTACCGGGTGCGGCGCGTGGACACGACGCCCGGCGCCTACTTCTCCGGGGGCGGGCTGAGCGGCGCGCTCGTCGGGGAGGACGTGGCGGTGATCACGATCCGGCCCGACCGGGACGGCAACCTGCCCGACGTGACGCCGCTGCCCGTCTACCGCGGCGACGCGGCGGAGCTCGTCGGGGAGGAGATGACCTTCATCGGCTTCGGGCAGACGCCCGAGGGCGGGAGCGGGCAGAAGTTCACGACGACGGGGACGATCACGAGCGTCGACTCGGGCGTGCTCTTCTCGGCGCAGAACATCTGCTCGGGGGACAGCGGCGGCCCGATGATCTGGGAAGACGCCCCGGGCGGTCGCGCGATCGTCGGCGTGGCGAGCTTCGGCCAGGCGACGGTGTCGGGGCCCAGCTGCCCGAGCTCGCGAGACGGGCACAACCGGGTGGACGTGCTGATGGGCGTCATCGACGCGGCGCTCTACGAGGCCGGGGAGTGCCCGGAGGAACGCGACGAGACCTGCAACTCGCTCGACGACGACTGCGACGGGACGATCGACGAGGGCTGCAGCGGGCTCGGCGAGGCCTGCGCGGAGGACGCGGAGTGCGCCTTCGCGCAGCTGCCGGAGGCGTTCGGGCGGGGGCTCGCGGGGCTGCCGGAGAACCCGGTGGTCTGCGGGGAGACGCCGGCCGGGCGCGTGTGCACGCGGGGCTGCGATCCGCAGCAGCCGGTGGCGAGCTGCGCGAGCGTGCCGCACCCCTTCGCGCGGGGAGAGACGCTGGCGACGCCGGACGCCTTCTGCGCGGCGGCCGAGGGGGGCTGCGGCGGGACCTGCGTGGCGGGCGTGCGCGGCCTGCTCGCGGCCGGGGAGCCCTGCGCGGCGGATACGGACTGCTCGACCCTGGCCTGCGTGGATCCCGGGGACGGGGAGCGGCGGTGCCTCCATCGCTGCCGCGGCGGCGCGGGCGGCTGCCCGGTCGAGACGGTCTGCGCGGCCGGCGAGGGCGCCTGCAGCGCCTGCGTGGACCCGGGGCTGGTGGCCGGGGCGCGGAGCCTCGGCGAGCCCTGCGCGACGGATGGGGAGTGCGGCTCGGGGCTCTGCGTGACGGACGGCGAGGCGCGCTACTGCTCGGTGGCCTGCGACTCGGGCGTGGACTGCGCCGAGGACTTCCACTGCCGGGCGGGGGCGTGTGTGCGGGGGCGCCTCGGGCGGGACGGCGCGCCCTGCCTGGTGGCGGAGGACTGCCAGGGGGAGCGGCGCTGCGAGGCCGGGCTCTGCGCGAGCGCGTGCGAGACCGCCGACGATTGCGAGGCGGATGGCTTCGCGTGCACGGCCGGGCTCTGCCAGCCGGAGACGGCGCCGCTCGGCGCGGCCTGCGCGAACGACGGGGAGTGCCTGGACGGGCGCTGCCTCGTGGAAGAGGACCGCGGGTTCTGCACCGCGAGCTGCGGCGGCGCCGGGAGCTGCCCGCCGGGGCTCGCCTGCATCGACGTCGGGGGCGAGCTGGTCTGCGCGTCGCCCGAGCGGGCGGCGGCGGCGAGCGGCGGAGAGGGGGGCGGCTGCTCGGCGGGCGGCTCGGGCACGCCGGGCGGGGCGCTCCTGTTCCTCGCGGCGCTGGCGCTCGCGGGCCGGCGCCGTCGTCGCGTCGGCGGCCGGCTCGGCTGAACGCGGCTCGGCTCGACGCGGCTCGGCTGCACGCAGCTCGGCTGCACGCGGCTCGGCTCGACGCGGCTCGGCCGGACGCGGCTCGGCGGATCGGAGCTCGGGTGTTCGTGCTCGGCCGGCGTGGCCGAGCCGGGGTCCTCCCCCTCGCCAGGGCCGTCGTGGGGGCGGTAGGGTCCGCCTCGATGATCACCCCGGAGAGACTCACGCAGCTCGGACGCCTCGCCGAGGTCGTCCCCGCCCCGGACGGCTCCTGGCTGGCCGCGGCCATCGCCCGCCTCGACGAGGACGACGCCGCCTACGTGCACGACCTCTGGCGCATCCCGCTGGACGGCGGCGTGCCCCGAAAGCTCACGCGCGGACCCTGGGACGATCGCTCGCCGCGCTTCCGGCGCGACGGGAGCCTCTGCTTCCTCTCGAACCGGGCGCACGGGAAGAAGCCCGAGGAGGGCGAGGAGAAGCGCGCGCAGGTCTGGGTGCTGCCCGAGGACGGCGGCGATCCACGGCGCCTGACGGACGAGCCGCTGGGCGTGCGCGACTTCCGGCTCGCGGCGAACGCGGACGTGATGGTCGTGCTCGCGGACGTCTGGCCGGGCGTGGCGCACGAGGAGCAGCGGGCGCACGCGAAGGAGGTCTCCGAGAAGGGGCCGAGCCTTCTCCACTACACGCGCATGCCCGTGCGCTACTGGGATCGCTGGGAGCCGGCGGCCTCGCCGCACCTGATCGCCTACACGAGCGAGGGGGAGGAGCGCCGGGACCTGACGCCCCGGGCGCATCGGGCGCATCGGGACGTGGGCTGGGATCTCTCGGCCGACGGCGAGCGCGTCGTGATCGGCAGCCGCGAGACCGTGCACGCCGACCGCATCGAGGACGTCTGGCTGGCGATCCTCTCGGTGAAGGGCGCGCCGGATGCGGAGCCGATCGAGCTCGGGCGGGGGCGCCGGAGCAGCCACCAGGCGCCGCGCTTCAGCCCCGACGGCTTGCGCGTGGCGACGGCGCGGACGACGCGGCGGGAGGGCGAGCTCTACGCGCACGACCTGGTGCTCTACGACCTCGAGGGGCGCGAGCGCGTCCTGGACGAAGGCTGGGATCGCTGGGCGACGCCCGAGTGCTGGGTCGACTGGAACACGCTCCTGGCGCGCTACGACGACCAGGGGAACGTGCGGCTCGCGCGGGTGGACGCGGCGGGCAAGGGCGTGGAGAAGCTGCCCTTCGAGGGGAGCTACGGCGGGGCGCATCCGCTGCCCGAGGGGCAGGGCTTCGTCGGCGTGGGGCATACGCTGCTCCAGCCGCCGCGGGCGTTCCGGCTGGTGGGCAGCGTCATGGAGTGGCTGGCCGACCCGAGCGGCTGGGAGCCGGACGAGGTGGCCGAGGTGGAGGTCGAGGACCTCGCCTTCGCGGCGCCGGACCCGGTGGAAGAGGGTGGCGAGCCGGCGACGGTGCGGGGCTTTCTGCTGAAGCCGCCGGGGGAGGGGCCGCATCCGACGCTGCTCTGGATCCACGGCGGGCCGATCTCCCAGTGGTCCGACGGCTGGCACTGGCGCTGGAACCCGCTCGTGCTCGTGCAGGCGGGCTACGCCGTGGCGCTGCCGAACCCGCGCGGCTCGACGGGCGAGGGGCACGCCTTCACGGCGGGCATCTGGGGGAACCGCTGGGGCGAGGCCTGCTACCGGGACCTGATGGCGGTGAGCGACGGGCTCGCCGCGCGGGAGGACGTGGACGAGGGGCGGCTGGTCGCCATGGGCGGGAGCTTCGGCGGCTACATGACGAACTACCTCGGGGGCCGGACGGAGCGCTTCGCGGCGCTGGTGTCACACGCCGGGCTCTGGGATCTGCGCGCCTTCTACGGGGTGACGGATGTGCCGAGCTTCTTCGGCATGCAGAACGCGTCGACGCCCTGGGAGGGAGAGATCGACAAGCACTCGCCGCATCGGAACGTGGGGAGCTGGGAGTCGCCGGTGCTCATCCTGCACGGCAGCCGGGACTACCGGGTGCCGGTCGGGGAGGCGCTGGCGATGTTCGAGGCGCTGCAGGCGCACGGGGTGGAGAGCGAGCTGGCGGTCTTCCCGGACGAGAACCACTGGATCCTGAAGCCGCGGAACGCGCGGGCCTGGTACCGCACGGTGATCGACTTCCTGAACCGCAAGCTCGCCTGACGCCCCGGCGCCCCGAGCGACCCGCTTCGGCGCTCGGAGCCCGGTCGCTGGCGGCCGTCAGCCGAACTTCATCTCGAAGAGGGCGTAGAAGGCGCGGAGGGACATGGCCTCGCCGCCCTTGGGGCGGCCGGGGCGGTCGCCGTTGTTGAAGGCCATCAGGTCGACGTGCGCCCAGCTCACCCCCGCGTCGACGAAGCGGCGCAGGAAGAGCGCGGCGGTGATGGCGCCGCCGTAGCGCGTGCTCGAGGTGTTCGAGACGTCGGCGACCTTGCTCTCGAGGTAGCGGTCGTAGGGGTCGTGGAGCGGCAGGCGCCAGAGCGGGTCCTGGGCGCCGAGGCCCTGGCAGAGGATCTCGCCGGCGAGCGTGTCGTCGTTGCAGAAGAGCGCGGGGAGCTCGGTGCCGAGGGCGACGCGGGCGGCGCCCGTGAGCGTGGCGAAGTCGAGGAGGATCGCAGGCTTCTCCTCGCAGGCCTCGTGGAGCGCGTCGCAGAGGATCAGGCGCCCCTCGGCGTCGGTGTTGCCGACCTCGACGGTCAGCCCCTTCCGCGTCTGGAGCACGTCGAGGGGCCGGAAGGCGTTGCCGTCGACGCTGTTCTCGACGGCGGGCACCAGCACGCGGAGCCGCACCTTCAGGCCCGCGTCCATGATCGCGTGCGCGAGCCCGAGCGCGTGCGCGGCGCCGCCCATGTCCTTCTTCATCAGGAGCATGCCGCTCGCCGGCTTCAGGTCGAGGCCGCCGCTGTCGAAGCAGACGCCCTTGCCGACGAGCGTCAGCTTCGGGTGCTCCTCGTCGCCCCAGGTCAGATCGATGAGCCGGGGCGCGTTCGCGCTCGCGCGGCCCACGGCGTGCACGGCGGGCCAGCCCTGCTTCAGCAGATCGTCGCCCCGCACCACGGCCACCTTCGCGCCGTGCCGCTCGGCGAGGAAGTGCGCCGTGTCCTCGAGCTCGGCCGGGCCGAGGTCGTTGGCGGGCGTCGTGATCAGATCGCGCACCAGGTAGGTCGCCTCGGCGAGCCGCTTGACCCGGCCGCGGTCGGCGCCCTCGGGCCAGACCAGCTTCCGCGCGGCGCGCTTGGGGGCCTTGTACTTCTCGAAGCGGTAGGCGGCGAGGGCCCAGCCGAGGGCGGCCGCTTCGGCGTGGGCGGCGTCGATCTCGCCCTCGAGCGCGTAGCGTCCCTTCGGGAGCGCGCCGCGGAGGCGGGCGTAGGCGAAGGGATCGGGCTCGTCCGGGCGCACGAAGAGCACGCCCCAGAGCGAGCCGTCGCGGGCCGGGAGCGTGAGCACGCGGCCCGCCTTGGGGCGGAAGCCCTGCGCCTTCACCCAGCCGCGGACGGAGGCGGCCTGCTTCTTCACCCAGCCCTTCACGTCGGCGCGCGGTACGACGTGGACCTTCACGGTCGTCTTGGTCGGGCGCGCGGCGAAGAGGGCGCCCAGAGAGGCGAAGGGGTCGGGGGTCGGAGCGTTCGAGTCGGCCAAGGTCTTCCTCCTGAGGCCGGCGAGAGTGCCACAGGGGCGGGCACGCCGTCTTCCGCCGGGCCCTTCCGCCGGTGGTCTGGGCCCCGGCCTCCCTCGACAGGCCCGGCCGAGGGTCCTAGACCGGAGGCGTGGCGGAGAAGAAGCACGACGGCGGCAAGCACCGGGGCAGCGGCCGGAGCTCGCCCTATGGGCTGAGCCGGCTCGCGCCGGCGATCACGCTCGTCGACGTGGCGAAGGAGATCGAGCGGGCCGACGAGATGATCGGGCAGACGACCTCGTCGAAGCTCAAGCTCATCGCCGACCAGATCCGCTTCCTCCAGGAGCAGGCGCGGGGGATCCTCGAGGACGCCAAGCGCGACCTCGACCTGCACCGGGCCGACTGCGCCTTCTCGCGGCGGATCGGGCACGTCTACCACCTCTACGAGCGGGACGACGGATCGCTCTACTGGTCCATGGTCTCGCTCGAGGAGTGGGGCGGGGAACCGCCGCACGCCTACGCGGGCTCCTACCGGCTCGGGCCGGACCAGTCGTGGACCCCCGTCGAGGAGATCGACGACGAGGTGGATCTGGACCCGCTCACCGGCGAGGCGATCGTGCGCAAGCTCCTGCCGGGCTGACTCCGGCGACGGGCGGAGTCCGTCGAGGCGCCCCCGACCGGTGCTCGATCATCGGTGGATCCGCGGAGACGCTCGCTCCGTCGACCGAGCGCCCCGCAGAGCCAGTATCTCGGCAGGCCGCGGGCCGCTGCGGTAGGCTCGGCGGTCGTGATCGGCCGGGGCGTAGACAGCCAGGGGTGTGGAGCGAGGCGGGGCGCGGGGACTCGCGCGCGGCGCAGCGCCCTGCTCGCCCTCGTCCTGCTCGGCGCCCTCGCCCCCGGGCCCCTCGCCGCGCAGGACGCGGAAGACGAGGAGGCGCAGGCGCGCGAGCTCTTCATCGAGGGCGCCCACGCCTACCAGGCCGAGGACTACGACACGGCGCTCGAGGCCTTCACGCGCTCCTACGCGATCCGCCCGGTGCCCGTCGTCCTCTTCAACCTCGCCCAGACGCTCCGCTTCCTCGGCCGGGCGGCGGAGGCCGTGGATGCCTTCGATCGCTATCTCGAGACCGAGGACGAGGTGCCCGAGGAGCGGCGGGTGGCCATCGAGGACGCCGTCGCGGAGCTCCGCGCCGAGCTCGCCCCGGTGCGGCTGATCGTGGACACGCCGGGCGTGGAGGTGCGGGTGGGCGAGCGCCTCCTCGGGACGAGCCCCTTCCCCGAGCGCGTGTGGGTGACGCCGGGCTCGCGCCGCTTCGAGGCGACGAAGGAGAACCACGAGCCGGCGACGCGGACGGTCGAGCTCCGCGCCGGTGAGGAGGCGACGGTGCGGCTGGCGCCCCAGGCGCTGCCTGCCGAGGGCACGCTGGTGGTGACGGCGAGCGTGGACCCGGCGGTGGTCTCGGTCGGCGAGCGCCGCATCGGCGAGACGCCTCTCGAGCTTCCCTACCCGGCCGGCGAGCTCGAGGTGGAGGTCGAGGCGCCCGGCTACCGGAGCTTCGCGGAGGTCGTGGAGCTCGCCGATGGGCAGCGGCTCGAGCTGCACGCCGAGCTGACGCCGCGGCTCCGGCTCGCGGAGAAGTGGTGGTTCTGGGCGACGCTCGGCGGCGTGGTGGTGCTCGGCGTGGTGGCGGCGCTGGCGGCGACGCTGCCGGCCGATACGCAGCCGCTCGAGGGCACGCTGCCGACGGTCCGAGCGCTGGAGCTGGGGCCGTGAGGCGGGACGCGCTCGTGACGGGGGCCGCGCTGGCCATGCTGCTGGCGCTCGGGGGCTGTGGGGACGGAACGCCCACGCAGCTCTTCGTCTGCTACGGGATCGATCCGGAGCTGGTGGCGCCGGACACGGTCGTGCGCGCCTGCGTGCGGAGCGACGAGGGCGAGGCGCTCTTCGGCTGCGACGAGACCTCCGTCTTGAGCCTCGGGCAGACCGGCGCCGTGCTCAGCCAGGCGGTGGTGCAGGGTGGCGCGGAGCGGGTGCGCATCTCGCTCGCGGGGGAGGTGACGCGACCCGGTCCCGGCGGGACCACGCGCACCGTGCCGGTCGAGCAGGCGCTGGACGTGCCCTTCGTGCCGGGCGAGATCATCGACGTGACGTTGCGCCTCGAGCCGAGCTGCCTGGATCGCACCTGCACGGACGGAACGACGTGCATCGATGGCGCCTGCGTGGACGCGTCGGTGAACGAGCGCTGCCTGACGCCCCACGGGATGCTGCCGCGCGAGGGCTGCACGGATCCGCGCCTCGTCGCTGCGTGCCCGGCGCCCTTCGACGACTGAAGGCGCTCGCTCTCGCTTCGCGTTCGCTCGCTCTCGCTCGCGGCTTTCCGCTCTCCGCCGTCCGCTCTCCGTGGGGGGCGGACCATCGCGCCGGCGGCGGCCGCGTTCGCGTTCGCGGAGAGAAGGGGCGTGGATGCGCGCGGCTTGGCTCGCTCTCGCTCGCGGCTTTCCGCTCTCCGCCGTCCGCTCTCCGTGGGGGGCGGACCAA
>MDTG01057810.1_pt1 | contig 27271 bp, 22 predicted proteins | sample 811421 | NCBI WGS metagenome assembly MDTG01 (sample SAMN05326645, study PRJNA326480) | marine metagenome | isolation source: seawater | place: Pacific Ocean: South East | collected 2011
AAAAACTTATCTTTCATTTATAAACTTTTCTAGGTTTGGTTTAAAATAATTGGGCCCTTTCATTACTTTTCCAAATTCATTGTAAATAGGTTTGCCGTCTTCTCCAAGTTTACTCATATTAGAATTCTGAACTTCTTCGAAACATTTGTCTAAATTAATACCAAAAGCATGGCCTGCGCCATAAGTTACATAAAGTATATCAGTCAAGGCATCCGCTACTTCTTTTATGTCTTTATCTTTTAAAGCAACTTTAAATTCCTCTAATTCTTCAGCAATTAAATCGTATCTTAGCTTTACAATTTTTTCTTGAGGAAATTCAGCTTTATTTTTAACTTCTTGCCCAAATGTTTTCATAAATTTTCCAACTTTATCAAAATTACTCATATTTCCGCCTTTATATTTTTTTAAATTAAAAATATAATATATCAAAGAATCATAGATGAAGTATAGAAACGAATTTGATAGCATAGGAAATATAAAAGTAGCTGGTGATAAGTATTGGGGAGCTTCAACGGAAAGATCTAACAAATACTTCAACATTGGTGATTTTTTAGTTAGACCAATCGTAATTCACTCAATAGCTATAATTAAAAAGGCTGCAGCAATTGTTAATAAAAAAAACGGTGACTTAGAACCAAAAATTTCAAAGTATATAATCAAAGCCGCTGACGAAATTATAAAAGGTAAATTAGATAATCATTTTCCACTAAAAGTTTGGCAAACTGGCTCGGGTACTCAAACAAATATGAATGTGAATGAGGTTATTTCAAATAGAGCTATAGAAATGCTGGGAGGAAATCTGGGAACAAAAAAACCAGTTCATCCAAACGATCATGTAAATAAATCACAATCAACTAATGACGTTTTTCCATCTGCTATGCATATTTCAATTGCTATTAAAACAACGCAAAAATTATTACCATCTTTAAAAATATTAGAAAAAGAGCTTTATAAAAAAGTTAACAAATTTAAAAAAATTGTAAAAGTAGGAAGAACTCATTTACAAGACGCTACTCCAATTACACTAGGGCAAGAATTTTCAGGATATCATGCACAATTAAAAAAATGTATCAGCAGAATTGAAAATGCTTTGGATGAAATTTATTTTTTAGCTCAAGGTGGTACAGCAGTTGGTACCGGATTAAACACAAAAAAAAATTTTGATATCAAAATTATCAAAGAAATATCTAAAATAACAAAACTTCCTTTTAAACCTGCTAAGAATAAATTTGCAGCTTTAGCAGCACATGATGCAATTGTAAATTTTTCAGGCACAATGAATACAACGGCTGTTTGTTTAATGAAGATAGCTAATGATATAAGATTTCTTGGTTCTGGTCCTAGAGCAGGATATGGTGAATTAATATTACCTTCTAATGAACCAGGTTCTTCAATAATGCCTGGTAAAGTAAACCCCACCCAGTCAGAAGCAGTTACAATGGTCTGTGTAAAAGTTATAGGGAACCACAATGGGATAACCATGGCTGGATCTCATGGCCACTTTGAATTAAATGTTTTTAAACCGTTAATTATTCATAATATTCTTCAATCAATTGAAATTATGGCAGATTCATCAAAAACTTTTGCGATATATTGTGTTAGAGGAATAAAAGCAAATACAAAGAGAATCAAAAATCTTCTAGATAATTCTTTGATGAGTGTTACAGCACTAACTCCAATTATAGGGTACGATAATGCAGCTAAAATTGCAAAAGCTGCTCACAATAATGGAACTACCTTAAAAGAGGAGGTTATGAAAACAAAACTTATCTCAGAAAAAAAATATGATGATATAATGAATCCGATTAAAATGACTAAGCCTAAATAAATTCAATTAGATTTTTTATTGTTTTAAGTAGTATATAAAAGTTAGTAAAAAGCCATGTCCTCTGAAAATAAATTATTAGAAAACTTAAACACGGAACAAAAAAAAGCAGTATTAGACACTGAAGGACCAAATCTAATTGTCGCTGGTGCCGGGTCAGGCAAAACAAGAGTGCTAACTACAAAATTAGCTTATATCATAAGCAAAAAGAAAGCTTGGCCAAACCAGATACTTTGTGTCACTTTTACAAATAAAGCTGCAAAGGAAATGCAAAATAGAGTTCTTAAATTTATTAAGGGGGAAAATAGTGCCGTACCTTGGTTAGGAACCTTCCACTCAATAAGTGTAAAATTTTTAAGAAGACATGCTGAGGCAATAGGCTTTAAAAGCAATTTTACCATACTTGATACTGATGATCAAAAAAAATTAATAAGAAAAATTTGTGAAGCAGAAAACATAGACGCTAAAAAAATTTCACCTCAGTTTATAATTGCCTTTATAGATAATTGGAAAAATAAAGGTTTGATGCATCAAGAAATCAAAGTTAAAAAAAATAACCCATTAGAGGCTCAAATTTTAAAAGTTTACTCAATTTATCAAAAAAAAACTCAAGACTTAAATGCAATGGATTTTGGCGATTTAATTTTATTTACTGTTAAATTATTCGAAAGTAACAATGACATTGCTGAAATATATCGTAAAAATTTTAAGTATATTCTTGTTGATGAGTATCAAGATACCAATTTTATTCAAAACAAATGGCTTAAATTACTTGTAAATTCAAATCAAAATATTTGCTGTGTTGGGGATGACGATCAATCAATTTATAGCTGGAGAGGTGCAGAAATAAAAAATTTTTTAACTTTTGATAAAATTTACCCAGATTGCAAAGTTTATAAATTAGAACAAAATTATCGATCCACAAAAAATATTTTAGAAACTGCTTCATCTTTAATTTCTAATAATAATAGTAGAGTTGGAAAAAAACTTTGGTCATCTGGATCAAGTGGTGATCTTGTAAAGTTGCATTGTTATAATAATGGAAAAAACGAAGCTGAAGGTGTCAGTGATATTATAGAAAAAAAAATTAAAGAAAAATATTCGTTAAATAATGTAAGTATACTTGTAAGAGCAATTTATCAAACGAGAGAATTTGAGGAAAGATTTCTTAAAATAGGGTTAGGGTACAGAGTATTGGGTGGAATAAGATTTTACGAAAGAGCTGAAATAAAGGACGCTATAAGCTATTTAAGAATTATAAATCAAAAATTTGATGATCTGGCTTTAGAAAGGGTAATCGGTTCACCCAAGAAAGGTATTGGAGATGCAACACTTAAAAAAATATACGAATTTGGATCAAAAAATAAATTATGCTTAGAAGACTCAATAGTAAAATTAATAGAATTAGATCAATTTAAACCAAAGATTAAAAAAACATTTTCTGTTTTAATTAAAATGATTGAAAATTGGAGAAAAGAAATAAATGTAATTAAACATTACGATTTATTGAAACTCATTTTAGATGAGTCTGGTTACTCTTCTATGCTAAAAAACAAAAAAGATTTAGAAAATGAAAATAGATTAGAAAATTTAAAAGAATTAATCAGAGCAATGCAAGATTATGACAATCTACAAAGTTTTTTAGAACATGTTTCGTTAGCAACTTCAGCCGATCAAGAATGGGAAGGTGAAAAAGTTAATTTGATGACAATGCATGCAGCAAAAGGATTAGAATTCGATGTTGTTTTTTTACCTGGATGGGAGGAGGGATTGTTTCCTCACCAAAAATCTTTACAAGAAAAAGGTGATTTTGCTTTAGAAGAAGAAAGAAGATTAGCATACGTTGGTATAACTAGAGCGAAAAAAGAAGCTTTTTTATCATTCGCGATGAGACGTGCATATCAAGGAGATTGGATGGAAGCTATACCTTCGAGGTTCATAAATGAATTACCGGAAAATAATATTGAAAAAAATGAAATTGTAGAAAAAGAAAGAGATGAAGGTTTCGATTTTAATCAAGATAACGCCATTGAGTTTGGTGATGAATATAGAAGTCCAGGCTGGGGTCGTCTCAAAAAAAAATTAATCAAATGGAAAAAGTAAATAAACTTAAGAGTGCTTTTGAAAAATATAATTTAGATGGTTATTTAATCCCTAAAAATGATGAATTTTTTAGCGAGTATGTGCCGTTAAGCAAAGATAATTTACAATATATTTCAAATTTTTCAGGATCTTATGGATTAGCTTTAATATTAAAAAAAAAAAATTATCTCTTTGTTGATGGGAGATATACAGTACAAGCTAATATTCAAAGTGGTAAAGTTTTTAAAATAGTTCCATTGCCGATAAATAAAAAAAAAAATTATCTAAATATTAAAAATAAAAAGATTGGATTTGATCCAAAATTATTTAATGAGAAATCGATAATTCAACTATCAAAAAAACTTGATATCAGATGCATATCAATTAAGGAAAATTTAGTAAATTTAGAAAAAAAAAAGAAATATGATACTAAATTTAATAATAAATTTTATATTCTTGATAATTCTATAACTGGAAAAAGTTGTTCAATAAAATTGAAAAAATTAAAGGATTATCTTTTTAAAAATAATATAGACATTATGTTTGTTACATCATCAGAAAATGTTGCCTGGCTGTTAAATATAAGAGGAAAAGACTCTGAGTTTTCGCCAATACCTAATTGTTATCTTGTAATAGATAAAAGAATGAAAGTTTTTCTTTTTTGTGATTTAAAAAAGATAGATGAAAAGTTTAAAAAAAAACTCAGTTTTTTAAACATAATTAGTATAGATCACCTAGAAAACTTTTTAATAAAGATAAAAAAACAAAATTTTTTAATAGACGACTTAACTTGTTCAATATTTTATAAGCATTTAATTGAAAAACATAATACAATTTTAAAAAAAACTGACCCTATTTATTTTATTAAGTCACAAAAGAATAGTATTGAGATAAAAAATACAATGAAAATTCATGAGTACGATGGTGCGGCCTTAACCAAATTTTTATTTTGGTTAAAAATTAATTATCAAAAAAAAAGAATAACAGAATTATTGGCTCAAAAAAAACTATTAAATTTTAAAAAAAAATTTAAACAATTTCAGTTTCTTAGCTTTCCAACTATCTCAAGCACTGGTCCGAATGGAGCTATTGTTCATTATAATGCATCAAAAAAAACTAATAGAGTTCTAAAACAAGGAAACCTTTACTTAGTTGACTCTGGCGGACAATATCATTTTGGTACAACGGATGTAACAAGAACTATTTCCTTGAATTCAAAAAGTAAAAGAATTAAAGAAATTTTTACAAGAGTTCTTCAAGGTCATCTAAACTTATCTAATTTTAAAATCAAAAAAAATACTACTGGAGCTATTTTAGACAAAGTTGCAAGGCAAAAATTGAAATCAATTAACCTGGATTATGCCCATGGAACAGGACATGGAGTTGGTTATTTTTTAAATGTTCATGAAGGACCTCAATCCATATCGAAATTTAATAAAATTAAGTTAAAACCAGGTATGATAATTTCAAACGAGCCTGGATACTACGAAAAAGGTAAATTTGGTCTGAGAATTGAAAATCTTATTTATATCAAAAAAAATAAAAATGGATTAGAATTTGATAATCTTACCTACGTTCCAATAGATAAAAGTTTAATAGTAAAAAAATTATTAAATAAAAAAGAAATTCTTTGGCTGAACCAATATCATCAAAAAGTATTTAAAAAGCTTAAAAAATACATGGATAAAAGAGAGTTGGTGCTATTGCAAAAATCTTGTTCAAATATTTAAAAATTTATACCAGTCATTTTCAGAATAAATTTTTATTTTTAGTTCTTTTGCCTTATCGATCTTTTTTTTTGTAGGCTTAGAATTACCAACTACCAAAATATGTAGTTTTTTTGATACTGAACCTAATACTTTTCCACCTAGATTTTCAGCAAGTGTTTTGGCCTCAGACCTGCTAATTTTTTCAAACCCACCGGTAAACATAACATTTATGTTGCTTAATTTTCCTTTACTATTTGCTTCTTTAAAATTTTGTATATTTAATTTTGTTATTAAATTACGAATTATTTCAACATTTTTATTATTTTTAAAAAAACTTTTTATTGATAAAATTTGTGTATCCCCTATTCCGTCCAAATCTTTTAAGTTTTCAAGTATTTTATCTCTATGCTTTGATTTTGTTAAATTTTCAAATTTATCTATTGACTGAAAAAAACTTGCTAAAATTTTTGCGTTTTCTTGTCCTATGTGTCTAATGCCGATCGAATAAATAAATCTATTAAGTGAAATATTTTTAGATAGCTCTATAGCGTTTTTTAAATTTCTAACTGAAAGTTTACCCCATCCTTCAAGTCTTTCTACTTTTTCAAAATCTAAATTAAATATGTCTGATGGATTTTTGATTAAATTTAATTTCCAAAATTGATCAACAACTTTTTTTCCCAAACCATCAATATTTAAAGCCTCTTTTGAAACAATATGTTTCAGTCTCTCCTTAGCTATATAAGAACAATCATAACCTTTTGTGCATCTTCTAACTGCATCTTCTTTATTTGTTGATACATTAAACTCTTTCTGAATTTCACTTCCACACAAACATTTATTTGGAAAAATGAATTTTTTTGCGTTATTTTTTCTTCTATTAAGATCAACAGATACGACTTGTGGTATTACATCTCCTGCTCTCTGAACGATTATAGTGTCTCCTATCCTTACATCTTTTCTATTTATCTCATCTTCGTTGTGTAAAGTGGCATTTGATACAACTACACCTCCAACGTTTACTGGTTCTATTTTGGCCACTGGTGTTATAGCGCCAGTTCTGCCAACTTGAATTATTATGTCTTTAATCTTTGAAAAAGCTTTCTCAGAAGAAAATTTATATGCGGTTGCCCACCTTGGTGAGTTAGAGGTGCTACCAAGTCTTTTTTGTAAGTGTAAGTCATCAATCTTATAAACTATCCCATCTATATCATAATCAAGCGAAGATCTAATTGACTCCATGTGTTTGTGATGATTTTCAATTTCTTCAACGTTATGCACCAACTTATTATAAGGGTTTACATTAAAACCCCATCCCTTCAATTTTGATATAAATTCAGACTGAGTTTTATAAATCATGGGATTGATAACCCCAAATCCATATGCAAAAAATTTCAAAGGTATTTTTTTTGTCTCTTTTGGATCTTTTTGTCTTAAAGAGCCTCCAGCTGCATTTCTTGGGTTGGCGAAGTTTTTTTTTAAACCTTTAAAATCTTTTTTTCCTATATAAACTTCACCTCTAACTTCTAAAGTTTGGGGAAGATTGATGTCGGATATTTTTTGGGGTATATCACTAATTGTTTTTAAATTTTCTAAAATATCTTCTCCTGTAATGCCATCTCCTCTCGATAAGCCTTTTTTTAAAATTCCATTTTCATATGATAGTGATGCAGATATTCCGTCTATTTTAAGCTCAGATGAAAAATTAAATTTTTGATCTTTAATATTTAAATAATTTGAAATTTTACTTATAAAATCCTTCATACCATCGTAATTAAATGTATTTGAAAGTGACAACATCGGTTTAGAATGTTTAATTTTTTTAAATTTTTTGGAAATAGGTGCACCAACTTGATCTTGAATAGAATTTTTTTCTTTAAGATAAGGAAAATCTTTTTCCATTTTTATAATTTCACTTTTTAATTGGTCATACTTAGAGTCACTTAATAAAGGGGAGTCTAAATTAAAATAATGATGATTATATTTTAGTAAAAGTTTTCTTTGCTTATTATATTTTTTTTTAATATTTTGTCTTTTCATTTATTGAGAATTTTATCTATTGTTTTTCTGACTAAGCCACGTTCTTCTTTTTTTTGTTTATCTGCTATCATTTGTTGTTCTTTTTTATAATCTTTGTTTAATAATGAGTAAGAATTTTCGTACCATTTACTGGAATTATAATTGTAACCTAGGATATTTGCTGTTTTTTTTGCTTCTTCTATTAAACCCAAATTGTAATAAATTTCTACCAATCTGTGTAGAGCTTCTTCTACAAATATTGTTTCATCATAATCATCAATAATTACTTTTAATCTATTTATTGCTGGAATCCATTTTTGAGTTTGAATATAGAATTTGGCAATATAGATTTCTTTTGCGGCTAGCTGATTTTGTATTAAATCTAATTTAAATTTTAAGTCTAGCGAGTAATCAGTATCTGGATAAGTTTCAATATAATCCTCAACTATTTTTTTTGTTTTTAAGAGCGGTTTTAAATCTTTTTTTTCATCGAGTATTTGTTCATAGTTTGATAGGGCAATTAAATATGAGGCATATTTTACGTTTTCATCCGCAGGATATTTTCTTAGAAAATTTTCTAAAGAAGAAATTGCCTCTTCATGAAAATTAATAGTGTAGTAGCAGAAGCTCGACATTAATAATGATTTTGCAGAATGCTCTACCACTGGTAAAATTTTCTCCGCTTCTGAAAACTTTTGAGCTGCAAAAAAAAATTCACCTTTATTCATGGCGTCTAAACCCTCTTTATATATTTCATAAGATTTATCTTCATCTGGAGGCTTTACAGATATGTCCTCTTTTTTTGAACAAGATGTAATAAATAAAAAAATTAAAAGAGCAAAAAATAGTTTTTGATACATTTTTAATTCATATCAAAAAAACTATATTTGGTAAAATTTGTTTTTATGCGCTCACTTTAAGAGGTTTTTTTAATGTTTCTCTTACTTGAGTATTTTCACTAATTGAATTGCTGCTTTTTAAGGACCAATTAGATTTATCAGAAAAAAATTTTATAAGTAACTTATTTGTAAGAGCGTGGCCTCCCTGAGAGGTTTTAACATGACCTAATATTCGATTTCCTGAAAGCATTAAATCACCAATACAATCTAAAATTTTATGATAAACAAATTCATGTCTGTTTCTTAAACCATCGTCGTTTAATATTTCATTATCTTTTACCACTATGGCATTATCCAATGATCCGCCTTTAGCTAGTCCTTTGCTTTTGATTAAATCAATATCTTCATAAAGACAAAATGTTCTAGAGCTATAGATTTCTGAAAGCTTATCGCGACTTAATTTAAACTCTTTCCTTCTGGTTCTTATCAATGGATTTTCATAAACGATCTCAAAATCAATAATTAAATCATTATTTGATGGCTCTATTGAGATAAATTTTTTACCTTCTTTAATTTCAACTTTTTTTTCTACTTGAATTAGTTGTCTTGGGACCGACTGTTCTTTTATACCCGCTGTTCTTATTCCCTCAACAAAATCATTAGCAGAACCATCAAGAATTGGAATTTCTGATGCATTTACTTCTACTAGCGCATTATCTATGCCTTCACCAAAAAAAGCAGCCATTAAATGCTCTACGGTTGAGACAGTTACTCCATTTTTGTTTGCAATTTTTGTACAAAGAATTGGTTCAATTACATTTTTAAAATCAGCTTTTATTAAATCATTTTTATCTATATCGACCCTACAAAATTTAATACCAAAATTTTCATCAGCAGGTTTAATTACCAATTTTGCAATAACACCGTTATGCAAACCAACTCCAGTTAATGTAATTGGCTCATTTATAGTTTTTTGGTTAGAAGATAACATTGTAGTTGTATATAAAATTAAAAAGATATTCTTAAAACAACAAATGTTTCAAAAAATAACAACATTACTCAAAAAAACCTGAAAATAACCTTGAAATCCAAGACCTTTTTTTATTTGTGATTGGAATCGCTTCTTTTAACCATCCTTTACTAAGAAGATCACCAAATATTTTTAAAGAAGCAAAAGGATCTTCATTAAATGAGCTTAGAAAGTTTAATTTACATTTTTAAAATAACTTTTAAATAGGTTTTTAAATTTACTATCAACAATTTGATCATCAAAATACAAAAATACAGGTGTATTCTTATCAATTAGGTTATTTAAATTTTTATTTTGATTAAAAATTATATTTACCATCTCCTCAATTCTAGCTGAAGATATTTCTAAAATATGTTGCAAACTTATTTTTCTAAAACTTGTTTCATCAAAATGTTTTTTGTTTACATAAACTTTTTCATCTTGTGTATTAAAGTCAGAGTCTGCAATTATTTTTTTAGCCTTAGATATTTCTAAGGAGCACATTTTTGATACATCTTTAAATATCATATTTGAACCAAAATTGAATTTTTGAAAAAAACAGAAGGAAGATTCGTAGAAAAAAATTAATTGAGTTTCCTCTTTATTGATTTTTATTTTGAGAAAAGTATCTTTCTGATTTTTTTGAATTATTTTTATCCCTTCTGTAAAACTTTTTAAAATAATTTTGTTAATATTCAAATTACTATTTTGAAATAATGTTTTTATGTTTTTTATTTCTTTATCCATCATCAAAAAGAAAGTTAATTGATGAGAATAAAAATCTCCACGAAGACCGATTGGGAGATTTTTAACTAATTTATTGTCCAAGAGATATTTAGTATTAAAAAGATGAATTATAGTTTTATGTTTTTCAGTCTCAATTAATTTTAATTTAACATCATTTAAAATATAAGTAATATCCTCAGACAAAATTTGATTTCCATTTAACTTTTTAAAACCACTTACATTTACACAATCGAGGTCAGTTTGATTGGTAATTACATTTACTTCTGTAAAAAGAACATTCAATTTATTTTCAATTTTATTAATTATTTTTTTTAAATTATCTTTGCTTGCTTCTAAATTAGTAAATTTTCCATTTTTAAGACTAAATGCGGAAAGTGTTTCAGTGTGTAAGATCTTGAAATTTAGATCTTCGTCATATTCACCTACGGCTAGAAAAAAATTATCGTCATTAATTTCTACAAAAAGATTTTTTTTTTTTAATTTTATCATTTAATTTAAGATTAATTGATTCTCTATTCTATAGTCAAAAATAGAATATTTTTCAAAATTAATCTTTTTTTTTAATTCCATATAATTTTTCAAACTTTCATTGAAATTTGTAATAGGTAATTTTATAACTTTATTATTCTTTAATATTATATCCCATCTTCCAATTTCAAAATAATAAAACGATTTTATTTCAGAAATTGGGAAACTAAGTTGTTGCAAGGCTGAATATATTTTTAAAAAATTTTTTTGCTTCCCAAAAATATTGGGTAACTTTTCTAATTTTGAATTTTTGAAATAGTCAATTTCCTCCCCACTATCAACCAAATAAGAAGTCCTTTGTTTATCATTGATAATGGCTATAGTTTTCTTCTCGTAAATTGTAATTTGTAGTTTAGATGGAAAAATTTTTTTTAGTTCTATATAATTTATTAATTTATAATCATTAAAAACTTTATCTAATTTTTTTTTATTCAGTATTAATAAATTTGAATTTGACAATTCATTGTATAGTAAATTAGTGATTTCCTTTTTATCTAAAATTTGAACATTTTTGACATCAATTTTTTTTATATTAAAAAGTTTTAAATCAATATTGAAGTGATGAGGATAAAATGTTGTGAGTGCTACTACTAACAAAAAAGAGGTTAAAATAACTGGTATTTTTTTCATTTATTCAAACTGGCATCTAAAACCAATTTTTTTACGAGATTTTCAAAAGAAATTTTATTATAATTTGCAATCTCGGGCACTAAAGACAAATCGGTCATTCCAGGCTGGGTATTAATTTCTAAAAGAAAAAATTTATTATTTAAAAATTTAAAGTCTGATCTTGTTACGCCTCTACATTTTAAAATTTTATGAGTTTTCTGGGCAATTTTTAGAACTTCATTATATTTTTTTTTAGAAATATTGGCGGGCATGATATGATCTGTTTTTGCTGATTTTAAATATTTGGCTTTATAATCATAAAATTTTCTTTTTGGTTTCAATTCTATAGCACCAAGAGCCTTGCCATTTAACACAGCAACTTGAATTTCTTGTCCTCCAATGAAATTTTCAATGATTAATGTGTCATAACTTTTTAATAATACTTCCACGTTTTTTTTTAAAGCCGTTGAATTTTTGCAGATTTTTACTCCGATGCTTGAGCCCTCGCTGTTTGGTTTTACAACTACTGGATATTTAAACTTTCTAGTTTTCAGAGTCTTAAAGAGTTTTGAGATAACAAATCCATTTTTTTTGATTACAACGTACATAGGAGTTTTTATTTTATTTTTAATAAATATTTTTTTTGAGATTATTTTATTCATTGCATTCATAGAAGAAAGCACTCCAGAATGAGTGTAGGGAATTTTAGAATATTCAAAAAAACTCTGAGCGTAACCATCTTCTCCCTCTTCTCCATGGAGAGCATTAAAAATAATATCTGATTTTCTTTTGTCTATATCGAAAAAAGATTTTATTTTAGGATCGAATTTTTCTATTCTATATCCTAATTTTTTTAAAGCTTTAATGCATGCAGTTCCAGTTTTAATACTAATCTCTCTTTCTTTTGAATTGCCACCTAAGACTACTAAAATTTTTTTTTTACTCATTTTTTAATGGATCGCCTATAATTTTTAATTCTAAATCAAGTTTAATTTTATGTGTTTCAAATACTTTCTGTCTTACGAAGTTAATCAAATTTTCAATGTCATCTGAGGATGCTCCTCCTTCATTCACAAAAAAATTACAATGTTTTTTTGATATGCTGGCTTTACCAAATGAGACTTGGTTACAATTTGAATTTTTTATTAACTCCCAGGCCTTTTTATCTTTGTGATTTTTAAACGTGCTTCCACAAGTTTTAATTTGACTTGGTTGAGATCCTTTTTTTTCTTCTTGATATTTTTTTATTTTTTTTGAAATTAAGTTTTTATCACCATTGGTTGCTCGAAATTTTGCTGAAATTATAATTAAGTCTTCTGGCAAGTTGGTACCTCTATAATTAAATTTTAATTTCTCTCTTTTGAATTCAATTATATTTCCAGAATAATCTAGTGCTTTTAAAGAAATTAAAATATTAGAAATTTCATCACCGTAACAACCGCTGTTCATCATGATGGCGCCTCCTACAGAACCAGGAATGCATGATAAAAATTCAAAATTAGCTATTGAATTTTCGTAGGCATAATTTGACAAAGTTTTATCTAATGTTCCTGCTCCAGCTTCCAAAATATTTTCTTCAATTTGATTTATGTAAGAAAATTTAGGACTTAATTTAATTATTACTCCACTAAATCCACCATCTCTTATTAGTGTATTTGATCCGGCTCCTAAACATGTAATTTTTTGAGTATTATTTATAAATTTTAAAAAATCTATTAATTGTTCAGTGCTGTTAGGTTTGAATAAAATCTTAGCAGGGCCTCCAAGGTTAAACCAACTATATTTTGATAATTTTTCATGGAAATAAATATTTTTTCCAAATCTACTTTTTAATTCACTTTCTTTATAATTCATAAAAAATGTTTTAAATTTCTCATCCAGTTTGAGATTGAACCAGCTCCCATGCCAATCACAATTTCATTGTTAATTATATTTTTTTTTAAAAAGTTTTTAAATGACTCTTCATTTTTTACTATAATTACTTCAACATTTGAATTTCTGGAAATCATTTTTCCAAACTTTATTAAATTAAATTTCTTGTCTATTTTTTCACCTGCGGCATAAATTGGACATAAGACTACTCTGTCTGAAAATTTAAATGATTTTGAAAATTCTTTTTTTAATGAATTTACTCGACTAAATCTATGCGGTTGGAATACTGAAGTAATTTTTTTTCTATTAGAAACTTTTTTAATACCTTCTAATACTGAGTAAATTTCAGTTGGATGATGGGCATAATCATCGTAAAACTCATTATCATTTTTATCTAATATTTTTGTCATTCTTCGTTGCACACCAGTAAACTTTTTTAAAGCTTTTTTAATTATTTTAATTTTAATTCCCAAATTTAAACATACACTTATTGCCGCCACAGAATTTAATATATTATATTTACCTATAAGATTTAAAATTATATTTTTTATTAAAATTTTTTTTCCTAAAAAATTTTTTACTACAAGATCAAATTTACAGCTTTGAATATTGTATTTAGGCTTAATAATTTGATAATCTGAAATTGGGCTAAAACCATATGTTAATATATTTTTAGTTTTAATTTTTGGTTTTAATTTTTTTATATTTTTATCGTCTATGCAAATTATACACTTTCCTATCGGGGGGGTTTTGTTTATAAATTTTATAAAACAAGTCTCTAAATTTTTATAATTTTTATAATAATCAATGTGTTCTTTATCTATATTTGTTACTATTGAATAATTAATTGGAAGTTTCAAAAAACTACCATCGGACTCGTCAGCTTCTAGAACTGCCCAGTCTCCCTTTCCAAGTTTAGCATTATTTTTAATTGAGTTAATTACTCCCCCATTTATAATTGTTGGATCTAATTTTGACTCCAGCAATATTTTAGAAATTAATGAGGTAGTTGTTGTTTTACCATGCGAGCCTGAAATTATTATATTTTTCTTGAGTGCTACAATATTTGAAAGCATTTCCACTCTCTCGTATATTGGCAATTTTCTTTTTTTCGCTTCTTTTACTTCTGGATTATTGCTCTTAATAGCGGAAGATTTAACAAAGATCGTTGCGTCTTTTAAATTTTTTTTTTTTTGACCAATAAAAAATTTAATTCCTAATTTTTTACAATTTTCAATATTCTTATTTAAACTTATATCGCTTCCTTGCACATTAAAACCCATAATTTTCATTATCTGAGCAAGACCACTCATGCCTATGCCACCTATACCTATGAAATGTATAATTTCTTTTTGACCTATGCTAATTTTCATAAAATAGTTTTTCGATTTCTTGTTTTACTAGCTCAAAAACATTTTTATCAGAGTGTTTTTTCTGATTTTCCCTTATTAAGTTTAACTCTGATTTATCTTTATAGATTGATTGAATCAAATCAAATAATTTATTTTTTATATTTTTTTCTTCAATCATAACACCAAGGCCTTTTTTCATAAAATATTGAGCATTTTTGAATTGGTGATTTTCAGATGATGAAGCTAATGGTATAGATATTATTGGAATTTCACAATTCAAAAGTTCTGCTAGAGCTGAAGATCCAGCTCTTGTAATTACTAGGTTTGAGTAATTGTAGTATTTTAAAATATCAAATGTAAAACTAAATAGCTCGTAACTTATATTATTTTTTTCATATTTTATTTGCAATTCTTTTTTTTGATCTTCTAAACACTGCTGATAAATTTTAAAATCAATATTATTATTTTTTAATTCTATAAATATTTCAGGTAAAATTTCAGCAAATATCTTTGCAGCTTGACTTCCACCTAAAACCAAAATATTTAAATTTTCATTGATTACGTTCTCTTTTGTTTTTGAATGTTTAAGAATGTTCTCTCTTAAAATATTACCTGTAACTACAACTTTATTTTTATATTTTGAATTTATCCCCTCGATATCCTCGTAAGAAACAAATATTTTCTTTGCGAAAGGAGCAAGATATCTATTTGTCTTTCCTATCAATAAATTGTTTTCATAGATAATAAAAGGGATCCTAAGCAACACACCTGCAAAGCATATTGGGAAGGATGCATAACCTCCCATTCCAAAAATAAACTTTGGTTTAGTTCTAAATATGAAAATTAATGAATTAAAAATAGATAACAATATTTTTAAAATAGATATAATTTTTTGTTTTTTATAAAATGGTGAACTATCAATTAAAGTTACATTTTTAAAAATTTTTTCGTCAATAAACTTTAAGCCTCTTTTGTCCGTAGTAATACTTGAAATAAATCCTATTTTATTTAGGTAATTTGCTAAACTTACAGCTGGAAAAATGTGACCACCTGTTCCTCCAGTTGCAATAATTATGTTTTTGTTTTCATTAGTCATTATAAAATCTTTTTTTTGTAAAATTTAAAATTACACCAGCCAAAATTGAACTACCAATTAAAGATGAACCACCATAGCTTAAAAAAGGTAAAGTCATGCCAGTTGTTGGTAATAAGCTTGTATTAACACCAATGTGTATAAAAGTTTGAAAAATTAATAAGGCTGACAAACCACAAAGTGAGATTTTGGAATTTTCGTCAGAGATTTTGATACAGTGTTTAACAATTTTATATGAAATATATAAAAAAATTGTAACTACTAAAACTGAAATAATTGAACCAAACTCCTCCGTTATTACTGCAATTATATAATCAGTGTGTGCTTCGGGAACGCTGTCTTTTAAAATACCTTCACCCATACCTTGACCTTTGAGACCACCTTGTTTAATAGCTGAAAGTGCTTTATCTGTTTGAAAGCTATCTCCCTTACTAGGGTCAAAAAAAGTATTTAATCTTTGTGTTATATAACCAAATTTTTCAGGAAATAGTAAAAAAACAGAAATTGAAAATAAGATCATAAAGCTGAAGATAATTAAAATATAACTAATTTTAATACCTGAAATAAATATTATAGAAACCCAAGTGGTTAATAATAATATTGATTGACCAACGTCAGGTTGGTTTAAAAGAAGAATTATGATGATTGATAAAATAATTAAACTAAAAAAATACGAATAGTTTAAATTTTTTTCTTTACCACCGCTAATTAAAGTAGCAGTGACCAAAACAAAAAATGGCTTAATTAACTCTATAGGTTGAAGACGGAAAAATGACAAATCAAGCCATCTTTTTGCCCCTTTGATTTCAACACCAAAGAAGGGGACTAAAAATAGTAATATAAATGTAATTAAAAATATTGGTAAGATTGTTTTCTTTAAAAAAGATATTCTTAAATAAGAAATAAAAAACATAACTAGAATCGCTAAAGTTGAAAATAATAAATGTCTCGTAAAATAATGATAGAAATCTTTATTAAGTCTTTCGCCCGCAAGTGAAGATGTTGAAGAAAAAGAAAAAAAAATTCCTAAAAAAAATAAAGTGAGAAAACAAAATAAAATATTTTTATCAATATTTCTCCAGTAATCACTTAACCTATCTGAATTAATTAAATTTTTTAGCATATTGATTTACTAAGTTTTTAAATTTATTTCCTCTTTCAACGAAGTTTTTAAATTGGTCATATGATGCGCTAGCAGGGCTTAATAATATAGTAAGTTTTTTTTTGGTTTTTAAAATTTTAAAAATTTTGCTCACAGCTGTCCTTAAATTATGAACAATTTCATATTTAACCTTTTTTCTAATTTCTTTAACAAAAAAATTTGTATGGTTTCCAATAATATATGCTTTAACTATTTTATTTCTAAATTCGTCAATTTTAATTTTATCGTTTTTTTTTGGCAAACCTCCAGCAATCCAAATAATGTTGTCATTAGACCTTAAAGCATATCTTGTAGACTCAAATGACGTCGCTTTAGAGTCATTTATAAAAGTATAATTATCTAATTTTAAAAAGATCTCGTGTCTGTGAGCTAAGCCCTCAAAAGATTTTAAAGAATTTAAAAAAGCTTTTTTTCTAACATTAAAAATTTTACTAATAAAATAAGCAAATTTTATGTTATTTTTATTTGCTGCTAATTTAAGATAGCGATTTTTATTTTCAGATAACTGTATTGAATTATTTTTAATATATTTTAATTTTCCTAAAAAATTATATTTTTTATAAAGTTTTTTTAAATTTATGTCATCTAAAAAAGCTAAATCATATTTTGTTTGGTTAATAAATATTTTAAATTTTGATTTTACATACTTTTTTTTGATCTATGCCAATCTAAATGATCATGTGAAATATTTAATATAGCTGCACAGTAAGGTTTTATAAACTTTGAATATTCCAGTTGAAACGAAGAAGCTTCAATAATATAAATTTCTTTCTTAATAAATTTTACATCCAATATTGGTTTTCCTATATTACCGACTAACTTATTTTTAATATTATTTTTTTTTAAAATGTGATGAATTAAAGAGCATGTTGTAGATTTGCCATTAGTGCCTGTTATTACTATTGACTTTTGAACTTTGTTTTTTAAAAAAAATAAATCTAAATCGGTAATAATTTTTTTTTATTCTTTAATAATATTTTTTTAAATTTCGTGTCGAGAATATTTATTCCAGGACTCATTACTATATAATCAACAATATTTAAATTATCTTTAAATCTACTTTTAAGTTTTAAGTTTGATTTATTTAAATAATCGTCCCACGTAAAAATTTTTGCTGCATTATTTTTATTTAAAAAACTAACGACAGATCTTCCTGTTATACCAAGACCGTAAACAGCAAAACTTTTTTCTTTAAAATTAAATGATTCACGCATTATCTTAATTTAAGTGTTGCTAATCCAATTAAAGCCAAAATAATTGCAATGATCCAAAACCTAATTACTATAGTAGACTCTGCCCATCCTTTTTTTTCAAAATGATGGTGAATAGGAGCCATCATAAAAACTCTTTTTCCTGTTAATTTAAAAGAAATTACTTGTATGATAACTGAGACAGTTTCTAAAACAAATAATCCTCCAATTATAGCTAAAACAATTTCATGTTTAACAATTATTGCAACAGCTGCCAAAGAGCCTCCCAATGATAAAGACCCGGTATCCCCCATAAAAATTTTTGCAGGTGGTGCATTATACCAAAGAAATCCTAAGCAAGAACCTACTATTGCTCCGCAAAAAATTGCTATTTCTCCAACATCGGGAATATATTGAATCTGTAAATATTCAGAAAATATAATGTTTCCCACAACATAACTTATAAATGTAAATGATAGCGCTACTAACATTATTGGAACAGTTGCTAAACCATCCAGTCCATCAGTTAAATTTACTGCATTTGAGGAACCAATAATCACAAACAGTCCAAATGGAATAAAAAAAATTCCTAAATCTAGTATTAAATTTTTAAAAAAGGGAAAATAAATATTATCAATATATTTGTGATCTGAAAAATAAACTATTATCAGTAATGTAATCAATCCAATAATAAACTGACCAAAAAACTTAAGTTTTGAATTTAAACCGATAGAGTTTCTATATTTTATTTTTAATAGATCATCAACAAATCCTAATGTTCCTAACCCAATTGTAATAAAAATTAGTGACCATATATATATATTGTTTAAATCTGCCCAAAGAAGAGTACTCGTTAACATACCAATGATTATTATAATTCCGCCCATCGTTGGAGTGCCAGATTTTTTTACAATGTGATCTATTGGTCCATCTTGTCTTATTGGACCAGTTATATCCATTTTGGAAAAAATTTTTATTAAAGGACCGCCTATTAAAAAAACAATAATTAATGATGTCATTAAAGATAAACCAGTTCTAAATGTTAAATATTTAAATACATTTAAAAATGAATACTGGTCAATTAATGATGTTAGCAAATCAAATAACATTAATTTTTCCCCTGGTTAAATTTTTACTAATTACATTTAATCCGGTAGCATTAGATCCTTTAATCATCAAATAATCGTTATTTTGTAAAATTGGAAGCAATATATCCTTAAAATCTGATTTATATTGTAGAATATTACCTCTCTTATTTTTTTTCACATTTTTGTAGGTATTCATTATGTAATCTCCGTGGATAAATAATTTTTTAATATTCGAGTTGTTAATAATTGGAGATAACTTTTTATGTAATATTTGAGATTTAGCACCTAATTCTAACATATCTCCTAACAAAATATATTTGTGACTTTTGTTTTTTATATTTGATAAATTTGTAATAGATTGTTTCATAGATAAAGGATTTGCATTGTAGCTTTCATCAATTAAATTAAATCTTAAATTTCTATATTTAATTTTATAAATTTTACCCCTTCCTTCTAAAACTTTTATATTTTTAATTTTGCTATTAATTTTCTGTATTTTTAAATTTAAAACTTCTAATACAGCAACAGCAAATGCTATATTTTTAACTAATTGTCCTTTAATTCTAAATTTATATTTATTGTCAAATGATTTAATTGTTACAACTTTATAATTTAAATAGTTTTTAATATTTATAATTTTTATATCAGATTTTTTACTGTAACCTACTGATAAAACTTTTATTTTTCTCTTTTTAGCTTTAGAATTAAAATATTTATAGAATTTATTATCTCTATCTAGAATTAAATAGCCCAGGTTTGAAATATTATTAATTATTTCACCTTTAGCTTTAGCTATATGATTTAAACTTTTAAAATTTTCGATATGGGCTTCTGCTACATTGGTAATGATTGCTACATCAGGTCTGACAATCTTCGAAAGAGTATCTATCTCACCCTTTTTACTCATTCCAATTTCAAAAACGCCATATTCGTGTTCCTTTTCAAGGTTACATAAGCTTAATGGAACACCATATGAATTATTATAAGATTTTGGTGAAAAATAAGTTTTTCCATAGTTTTTAAGTAAATTTCCTACTAAATCTTTAACTGATGTTTTGCCTGAACTTCCAGTTACTGCAATAATTTTTCCATTTGAGTATTTTCTCTTCAAGAGGGCGAGTTTTTTAAGAAAACTCATAGTGTTAGGAACTTTGATCCTATTTTTTTTAGAGATTTTATTAAAATTTTTTGAAATTACACAATAGTTAGCCCCTTTGGAGATAGCCTCTTTAATATATTTGTGGCCATCATTATTTTTTCCTTTTAATGCAACAAATAAATTTCTTCTTTTAACTGATTTAGAATCTATAGAGACTCCCATAAAACTTTTTTTAATATAATCTTTTTTAATAACTTTACTTAATAAATAATTATTTTGTAGGCTATTATAATCTATTTTTAAATTATCTTTTTTAATTTTGTAGTTTCTTACAATATTAAAATCAGATGACTTTAATTTTTTTTTTCCATAATCTTGATATTCTTCATGTCCTTTTCCTGCAATTAAAATTATCTCATTTGGTTTTGATTGTTTTATTGCTGAATGAATGGCTGAGGTTCTGCTACCTATATCAAAAACTTTTTCCTTTTTTATAGATTTTATAATTTCTTTTCTTATTTTGCCGGGTTTTTCATTTCTTGGATTGTCATCCGTAACATAAATTTTATTACAAAGTCTGCTAACTATTTTTCCCATTTTTCCTCTTTTATTTTTATCTCTTTCACCTCCACAGCCAAATACTATAGTCAAATTTTCTTTGTAAATTTTTTTAAGAGAGATTATAGCATTTTCAATCGCATCAGGGGTATGTGCAAAGTCTATAAAAACTTTAGTTTTGTCAGTGAACTCTCTTACTAATTCTAATCTGCCTTTTACACTCTTAATTTTACCTAAACATTTAGAAATTTTATTTTTATTTAGTCCCAATATTTCACATGCCTTGATTGCCATCATCAAATTTTTCTTTTGAAAATCTCCTATAGGTTTAAAGTTAGATAGATCATATTCTGTATTCTTTTGATCAATAAATACTTTTTTTAGTTTTCTTTTTTTTGCAATTTCTTTTATTTTTTTAAACTCTGGAATAGATTTGTCGGTAATTATATAACCTTTTTTTATTAAAATTTTTTTAAAAAGAATAAGTTTTGCTTTTAAATAATTATTCATAGATTTATGATAATCTAGGTGATCTTGGCTTAAGTTAGTGAAGATTCCCAATCTAATATTCAAACCATTAAGTCTTCCCTGAACTAAACCATGACTAGAGGCTTCTAGTAGAACATTATCAATTTTTTTTTCTTTTAAATTTCTTAATTCTTTATGTAAAGAAATAATATCTGGGCTAGTAAGATTAATTTTTTTATTTTTTTTTGTTTTAATTCCAAGTGTTCCGATGGTTGCAACGGATAAATCATTTAGAGTTAATATTTGATGAAAAAAATCAGCTACAGAGCTTTTGCCATTTGTGCCAGTAACAGCAAAAATATTTTTAGGCTTGTTTTTGTAAAATATAGAGCAAGTTTTTCCAAGACACTTTTTAATATTTTTAACCCTAATAACTTTCTGGTCCCCTTTAATTTTTTTTGAGGATACGACTGCACATGCTCCTTTTCTTAAGGCTTCAGTTATAAATTTTTCACCATTAGTTAATGAGCCTTTTAATGCAAAAAATAATTCACCTTTTTTAAGATCTCTAGTATCAGACGATAGACCCCTTACTTTAATGTCTGAGAGTTTTTCTGGACAATTATCAATTAGTTTTTTCAACAACATGATGATTATGAACATCTTTGTTATTTATGGCTAAAATAGGTCCAATTTTTTCTATAATTTTGCCTGATGAATAAACGGCGTTCCAACCTGCTTCGTTTCTTGTGCCTTTAATTTTTAGACCTCTATAATTATATATTAGATCTTTTGCAATTTGAGGATCATCTAACATTACTAGTAAAATATAGTTTTTATTTAACACTCTAAAAAAGGATATAAAGGTATTAATGTTTTTATTTTCTTCATTATAATACTGTGATGTTCCAGTTTTGCCCGAAACGTTATATCCATAAATATTTGCCAAACTAGCTGTACCCTTTTCATCAGTGACAACTTTTCTTAAAATATTTTTTATTTTTTTACTTGTTTCTTTTGACACAATTCTCTTGGAATTAAAATTTTGATTTTTACCTTTTTCTAAAGTTGGTGCTACAAATTTTCCTCCATTAATTAAGCTGGCATATGCTGCTGCAGCTTGGAGTGGTGTAGTTGTTATTCCGTGACCAAATGAAATTGTTTCAAGTTTGCATTTATTCCAATTAAAATGAATAGGATTACCGATTTCATTTAATTCAAAATTAGGACTATTCAAAAGATTTAAATCATCTAGAAATTTTTTATATTTTTTTTCACCAATTTTTCTTGCTATTTTAACAGTGCCAATATTAGATGATTGGATTAATATATCCTCTACGGTCATAGACTCTGGAAATTCTTTTATGTCTGAAATTTTATGAACTGAACATTTAATATCTTTTTTTATATTGGTTATAACGGTTTTTGTATCTACAATTCCCTCTTCTAGAGCTAAAGCTATTGTAAAAGTTTTAAATATTGAACCTAATTCAAAAACACCTTTGGTAATTTTATTCATGAAAGTTTTATCTTTTAGATCTGTCCTTTTATTGATATTAAAATCAGGTAAAGAAACTAATGATAATACTTCTCCATTTTCAGAGTCCATCACCAAAGATGCGGCGCCTTTAGCATTAAAAACTTTCAGTGCATCTTCAAGCTCCTGCTTTACAAAATACTGTATGTTTGTATCTAGAGAAAGTTTCAAAGGTTTATTTTTATTTTTTTTATCTCTTAGATAATCATCAAAATAATTTTCAACACCTGAAATACCATAATTGTCATAATCTGTTTGACCAATTATATGACTATACAAATCAGAATGGGGATATATTCTTGTTTGAAAAGGTTCAAAAATAATACCCTTTTCACCAAGTTTCCATAATTTTTCTCTTTCAATTTCAGTAATTCTTTTTTTTAAATAAAAATATTTTTCATGATTTAAATTTTGAAACAAATATTTACTTTCGATATCAGGTAATACCAGTTTTACTTTTACTAAAAATTTTTTTTTATCTTTTATTAATTTGGGTTTAACTGCCGCATGATAGGCTGTTATATTTCTTGAAAGTATAATTCCATTTCTGTCAATTATATCACTTCTCATAGAATTAAAATTGTTTTTATATTTTATACTTTCATTTAGATTTAGGTTTTGAAAAGAAATAAAAATTATTTTAATTGAGAATATTAGAATAAGAAAAAAAAAAGAGAAAAATAAAATATATATCCTGTCTTCATTTATTAAAAAGTTTCTTTCTTTTTTATATTTTTGATTTGTGCTCAAATAATCTTCAAAGAAAAAACTTTGTTGATTAGAATTGATTTTTCTCTTAATTTTTTTTTTCTTCATAAATTATTTTTTTGTTATTTTTGTTTGTTCTAAAATAAAGTTGTTGTAATCAAGATAAATTTTAGAAATATCCATATATTGATAGTGTTCGTTTGTTAAAAAAGACATTTTTTCTTGTAATTTTTTTGGAGATGTTAAGTAATAAAAGTCTAACTGACTTTCGTATAATTCTCTATCAAGTTTAGATATTTTTTTTTATATGTTAATATATCTTTTTCAATAACCCTGGTTTTATTTTTTATAATTGATGTGAAAAATAATAAAAATGAAAAAGCAATGATGGAAATTATTAATTTTGATTTAGGCAATTCTTTCCTCCAAATCGGTAAGGTTTTTAAATTTATTTCTTAATTCTATAGGATCTTTGAACTTATTTTTACTTCTTATAGCAACTCGTAATTTAGCTGATCTAGATCTTGGGTTTTTACTAATTTCTTTTGAACTTGCTTTAATAATCTTATTTTTATAATTCTCAAATAATGTTAAATAGCTATCATTTTCCGGCAAATATTTATTAGATCTTGATTGATTCTTTGAGAAGTTTTTAAAATAAAATTTGATAATTTTATCCTCTATAGAATGAAAGCTTACAACAACTAATTTACCGCCAGGTTTTAAAACCTTAGTAGCTTTAATTATTCCTTCTATTAATTCTGAGATTTCATGATTTACAAAAATTCTTATTGATTGGAAGGTTTTTGTACTTTCATTTATTTTTTTTTTATAATCTCTCTTTTTGGATTTTTTAATAATTCTTACTAATTCGTCTGTAGTTTCAAGAGGTTTTTTTTGTCTATCCTTTATTATATTTATAGCTATCTTGGATGCATCTTTTTCTTCACCAAAAGTTTTTATAATTTCTTTCAGATCATGATAGGCATAGGTGTTCAAAACATTCTTTGCACTCCTATCAGTTTGACCCATGGACATATTTAATTCATTTTTAGACTTGAAAGAGAAACCTCTTGATAAATCATCCAATTGAATAGAAGATATACCTAGGTCAAATATTACTGCATCAAATTTTTTCGTCGATACTAAGTCTAATTGACTAAACTTCTTATTAAAAAATAAAAATCTTGATTTAAATTGATCGCTTAATTTGTTGGCTTTTTTAGTGACCTTGCTGTCTCTATCTATGGCCAAAACATTTGTATTTTTGAATTTTAGAAATGCTTTTGAATAACCACCGCCTCCAAAAGTACAATCCATAAAATTACCACCAATTTTTGGATTACAAATTTCTACAACCTCATCGATCATCACTGAAAGATGTTTTGCTTCCAGTGATGTGTGGGGTGATTTCATTTTTTTTCTTCAAAATTAGCATTAAAACTTTTGCTTTCTTAAGAAGGCTGGTATCTCAAATTCCTCTTCGTCTTTAGAATTTTGACTAAATAGTCCCTCATTTTGAGTACTTTCTTCCTCATCTGAATTAGTATTCTCAGAAAACAGTTTTGGGGTATGCGTCTCATCAGTATTAGTATTATCTAATTCATTTTCAAACTCTAAATTATCCTCAATGTAAGATGCATTCTCAATTGAAATACCACTAGGACTTGCTTCTGAATTTTTTATATTTTCTGCAACATCGTTTCCTAATAATGTTTCTTCCATATTCTTAGGTGTCGCATTAATCTCTAGCTCTTCATCAAGTTTCAAAGCAGTTGCACCATCAATTGAGCTAATAGTATTTTGCTCAATATTGGGATTTTTGAAAAGATTATCAGAATAACCTGGATTTCTATTTTGAATTCTATTGACCATGTTCAAAACAGTTTTTGTCTCTGGTTTATGGCCATCTAGTGCTGTAGCAACAATTGAAACTCTTATTTTTCCATTCATGTTTTCATCTTGGATTGCACCAAAAATTAATTCAACCTCTGGATCAATTTCATTTCTAATTTTGCTTACTGACTTTTCAACCTCAAATAAAGTTAGGTCTTCTCCTCCAGTTATGTTTACTATAAGGCCTTTAGCACCTTTTAAAGAATACTCATCAATGAGAGGATTATTTAAAGCCATATCAGTCGCTGCCATTGCTCTATTTTCACCTTCAGCCTCACCAGTGCCCATCATTGCTTTGCCCATTGAGCTCATAACTGTTTCAACGTCCGCAAAGTCTAAGTTAACCATACCTGGTCTTACCATCAGATCCGTCACACTTTGAACTCCGTGTTTTAGGACATCGTTAGATAAGGTAAATGCTTCTTTTAATGTTGTGCTTTCATTCGCTATCTTAAAAAGGTTTTGGTTAGGCACAACTATAACAGTATCAAGATGTTTTTTTAATTCTTCTAGTCCAGCTAAAGCTCTTCTCATTCTTTTAGGTCCTTCGTAAGTAAAAGGTAAAGTGGTCACGCCTACAGTAAGTATATTTAGTTCTTTTGCAGCTCGAGCAATAATATGTGATGCACCTGTTCCAGTTCCACCTCCCATGCCAGAAGTAATAAAAATCATATTACTTCCCTGAATAAAACTAACAATTTCATTTAAAGACTCATCAGCAGCTGCTTGACCGATATCACTTTTTGCTCCTGCACCAAGGCCTTTTGTTAAATTCATTCCAATTTGAATTTTCGCATCTGCTTTATTGACTCTTAAATCTTGGGCATCTGTGTTAACCGCAACAAATTCTACGCCTTGCATTCCGGACTCGATCATAGAATTAATTGCATTTCCCCCTGCTCCGCCAACTCCCATCACTAAAATTCTTGGTTTTAACTCTTTTAATTCTCCACCACCTATATTCATATCTCCCCCTTTTTTATTATTTATTAATTATTGTCCCATTTAAGTGTTGATCTACTTTGTAAGGCTTTTTTCCTCGCAAAAGATTTAAATTTTTCAAAATTTTTCGGACTCCAAACTTGAAATGTTTTGCCTTGGCCAACAAACAAGACGTCATTTTTAATTTTAGCATAATTTAAGAGTTTTTTAGAAAACTGAACTCTGCCCTCTGTGTCGAAAATTAAATTTGAGCTTTCAGATAAAACAGAAGTAGCAAAATAATCTCTTTTTTCTTCAAATGGATTTAGAGTATCAATAGAATTAGAGAGTCTTTCAATTCTTTCTTGAGAACAGCACTCTAATGCTGGCTTGCTAAATGATGGGTAAGATACAAAACCATTATATCCTTGAGTAGTTAAAAAAGATCTAAATGCTGCTGGCACAGAAACCCTCCCTTTTTTGTCTATCTTGTTTTCGTAACTTGATAAAAACATAGTGAATTAATTCTCTTTCTAGCTTTTTTTTAATCAATAAATCCTCCAATTTGGGATTATTTGGGATCATATGGGATTTGATATATTAGTCAATACAATAGTTTTAGTTTGTAAAAGTACAAACATGGAACATTTTATTGAACTAAAATTGAGTGCCAGATAATCTATAAGCCGGGTTTTGTCATTTAAGAAGTCATTTATCTAGGTACAATCTCACGATTATACTCAAGCAGCTAACCCGGATGACGAACTAAAGACTGTTTTTAGCGTTTTCACGCAGTGTCATCCCTATTTAGCCTTGCTCCACTTGGGGTTTACCTAGCGGTTTTTGTTACCAAAAACCCGGTGTGCTCTTACCACACCGTTTCACCCTTACCTTGATTAGGCGGTTTATTTCTGTGGCACTAGCCCTGAGGTCGCCCTCGCCAGCCGTTAACTGGCAAAT
>MDTG01068852.1_pt1 | contig 27269 bp, 23 predicted proteins | sample 811421 | NCBI WGS metagenome assembly MDTG01 (sample SAMN05326645, study PRJNA326480) | marine metagenome | isolation source: seawater | place: Pacific Ocean: South East | collected 2011
ATTTCTCTAAATATATTCTTTTGTATTTTTTTTCTTGTATAATTAATTAAAATAGAAATTGGTCTTTTTACTTTTGAGAATTCTTCGTATAGGCTCTTTGAATCTTCAATCTTTCCTGTTTTATTTAGAAGATTAGATAAATCGATTTTACCTTTTTCTATTAAATCTACATAAGCTTGCATATTTCTATTGAGTGTCCATCTAACATAATCCCTGGGATAATCAATTCCCTCAATTTCATAGCTGTAGTCATATCTTCCCGGTCCGTAAGAAGTTGAAATTAGAAAATCAATTTCTTTTTTATAAATTTCATTTCGATTTATATTAAGACCAATATTACCTACAACTACAACTCTTGATTTTCTTCTGGAAAGATTGAAAGTATCTGATAAGACTTTATCAGATTCGCTAGATGCCGTTATTATTGAACCATCAAAACCTACTTCCAACTCACTCAATTTAATATGCTTCTTTAATTCCTCTAAAGAATAGAAGATATTTACAAATCCATTATCCCTTGCCTTTTTTACGAATTCCTTATTTGGATCTACAGCATAAACATTTATTCCAGCGGCCTCGAGAATTTGAATAGTTATTTGTCCAATCAAACCTAGGCCAACAACTAAAATATTTTCTCCTATCGTTGGTTCTAATCTTCTTACACTTTGAAGAGAAATTGAACCAAGAGCAACTGATGAGTAGATATTAAGTTTTTTATTTTTATTTACCTTTACAGCAAGATTTTCAGGTACATTGATTAACTCAGCATGAGATGCAAATCCCCCTCCACAACATGCAACAAAATCTCCTTTATTAAATTTTTTAACATTTGCACCTATTTCTTTAATAATTCCTACAGATGAATAACCTAGTTCATAATACATATTTAATTTATTTTTAATAATTTTAGAGGTATTTGAAATTCCAGATTTTTTTAAAGAATCAAAAACTTGCTTTAATTTTTCCGGTTTTTCAATTATCTTTTTAAAAATATTCTTCCTTAAAGATTTAATTCCTGCAAGTTCAGTTCCTGGTGAAATACATGAAAAATGATTAATTACTAATAACTCATTTTCTTTTATTTTAGGTTCAGGAACCTCAAGTGTCTCTATACCATTTTTTGATAAAAATATTTGTTTCATTTTTCTACTGTTCTGAATATTAGCTTAATTAGTTCCTGTCTTATTTTTTTTATTTCAAATTCATGAGAAACTATTTTAGCTTTTTTAAGTATTTTCTTTCTAAGACTATTATCATTTAAAATCTTTGAAAGAGATTTTTTTAAATTACTAAGAGAATTTGAACTTTCTACATAAGCCCATGACCTTTTTATTGCATCATTGACAAAAAAAACATTTGGAGGCCCAAAAATAAAGATTGGAACCTTTGACATCAAGTAGGACCCCATTTTGGCTGGCCATGAATATTTATAATATTCAATTGAGGGTTTATCAAAATTTGATGCTAAAATTAATAAGTCACTCTCGCTTATTTTCTTGAAATATTGTTGTTCATTTAAATCATGGGTAAGAATTGAAATGTTTTCTGCATTAGGGAATAATGATTCATACATCTCTTTTTGAATTTTTGGAAAATAAAAAACACACTTTATTTTATATTTTTCTGAAGTTATTAACTTGATTGTACTTGCAATTCTCACCAGTGAGTTTAATTGAGCATTTCTAAATACTGAACCAATATATGTTATAACTTTTATATCTTCTTTTTTTGAAGAATACTGTATCTTTTTTTTATCTACTCCATTATGGATAGTACTAAAATCACAATTGAAATTTTCCTTGAAAACTTCTGCCATTTTTGAATTAATAGCTATTCTTGTTTCAGAGTTTTCGATAAAGAACTTAAAAATTTTATATTCTTTGCAATGCTTGTTTTTAAAGTTCGCAGGAATATTATCCATTATATGAGTAATCATAGGAATTTTTAGATTTAATTTAATTTCTTTGATAAGGCACATCAGTTCATAATTACCTAATATTGTGTAAATCAAATCTGGCTTAAATTCACTTAATTTATTTAACAAATCAGAACCTATCCCTTTACTTTTTTTAATAAAAAAAGAATTTTTAATAAAAATACATAATTGCCAAAATCTTGATGGTATGATTAGCTTAATAATTGAATTTAATTTACTTTTATTTTTTAAAGAAAATGATTTAATTTTATAAAAATCAGTTACATTAATATCCTCATGAATTATAAAAATTTTATTCTTTGGATAATTTTCAAATAGGTTTTTTAATAAAACACCACCTCCTGTATTTTCATTAAAAAAAAATTCACTTATAATAAGAATTTTTGGTAAAGACTTGTTCATTTTTAATTGAATAACTTCCTTTTTAATATTTTGAGGATTCTTGAAGAGGTTTTTCCATCCCATTTTGGAATTTTAACTTCATTTTTTTTTGAAACTTTTAGTTTACTCATAATCTGATCTACTTTGACTAACTGATTAGTTCCATTGGTTATTGTAATGGGTCTCTCTGTATTTCTTCTTATAGTAAAACATTTAATTCCAAGGTAGGATGTTTCTTCCTGAATTCCTCCTGAATCTGTTATTACAAAATCTGAGTGTGTAACTTGAAGTAAAAAATCATTATAATTTAACGGATTACAAATCTTTAAATTTTCAAGTTTTTTTAAAGAATTTATGAGTTTATATTTTGTAAAGTTTTTATATGTTCTGGGATGCATTGGAAATAAAATATTGTATTTTTTTGTCCATTTTTTAATTTCTTCTAAAATCCTTTTAAGTTGAATTTTTACATCGACATTCTCCGGTCTATGAAGAGTTAAGATACCATCAAACTTTCCATATTTTGGTTTTACATTCTGGTTTTGTGAAATGAAATTTGTTAAACTGTCTATCATTATGTTACCAACTAAATAAATATTTTTTGTAATATTTTCTTTTTTTAGATTTTCATTCTCATAGATAGAGGGGGTAAATAATATGTCTGAGATAGAGTCTGTGATTCTTCTATTAGTTTCTTCTGGAAGATTATCATCATAACACCTTAGACCAGCTTCTACATGAGCTAACTTAATATTATTTTTTTTGGCTGCAATGGATGCTGCCAATGTTGAATTAACATCACCAAATACTATTACTAAGTCAGGTGATGTCTTATTAAGATATTCATCATATTTCTTTATAATTTTTGATATTTGAAGATTAGGGGATCCCTTTCCTATATTTAAGTTGATATCTGGCATCTGTATACCAAGTGTTTTAACTATATCTTGAAAAAGATTTTTATCATAATGTTGGCCGGTATAAATAAACTTAAATTCAAAAATTTTTTCATTTTTAAAAACTTTGATCAATGGAGCAATCTTTATGATGTTAGGTCTTGCTCCTGCAACTAAATGGATTTTTTTTTTCATGATTGTTAATTGTTAGCTAACCTTGCTCCAAATCCATTAAATCTTCAAACGATTTGTTCTTAATCCAATAAATAATTTTTTTTATGTCACTTTTTTTTATTAACTCATCATAAGTTTTGGGTATTTCAACAACATTACTTTTTTCTAAAGATATACCATTATAGTTATAATTAATATTTATTCCATCCATCTTTATTGATCTACCAATCAATGAACCATATGTATAAATCCTCGCGAGTTTAATTTTTTTTGAACTAATTTTTTTTATATTATTTATATTATTTAAATAGTTAAAAAATTCTTTTTTTGTTTTTGGGTCTAATGTGAAACCCTGATGAGAATATCTTCCTGTTCCAGCAGTAATTACAGGAACTCCAAAACAGGCAAGTTCACACCCTACAGTACCCCGTACTGTTAGAGCAACATCAGTTGATTCAAAAAAAGAGAAAGTATTAATATTTGAACTTGGTTTGATGATTTTAACATTTTTAGGAATTTTTTTATATATTTGATCGATAAGTTTTTCTTCAAGGGAAACACCGTGCCTCAATTCATTTGCAGGGTGAACTTTAACTATCCAGTTTATATCTTTTTTATTTTTAGTAAAAATTAAAATATTTTTAAGCCAATCCTCGTATGACGAAAACAAACTATCACCATAAAAAAAAGTTGCATCATCAAAGATATGAGTAAAAATTGTACAGATTTTAAAATTATTAGAAATTTTTAATTTTTCTTTTAATTCAAACTTATTGAGAATTATTTTATTTTTTTGTAGATTTTGTCTATTAAACCCCTTCTGTTTGAAGTATTGTTCTTTCAAATGTTGCATTACCTTTGAAGAAATTTTTTTTTTCTTATCAAAATCAGATAGTCTCTTAAGGCTATTTTTTAAAAGCTTAAGTGGGTGATCACTTCTCATATTCCAAGTATAACATTTTAATGAGTGACAATTATCAATAGGAGAACCAAACCATTGAATACATCTAATTTTTTTTTTTAGCGCAAGTTCAAAAATCTCTCCAGCTGGGGTATATCCTCTTTCATTAAAAATAAGGAATTGAATATTGTTTTCTTTTAATATTAGCTTGAAATTTTCAATCTTCGAAATTGAATTAATAAAATAATCTTTAATTTTATTTTTATCGATCTTACAAAAGTCAAATTTTCCCACTACTGATTCTCTTAAAATTTTTGATGCTATAAACTTTCCACTTCTGATTGACTCATATTCAAAATCTAAAAATTCTTTACTTGTTCTAATCTTGTCCCAAAGATTAGTAATTTTTTTTTTTATTTTTGAATCTATTGGTTGGTCCAAATAAATAAAATTTTTTATACCAATAGCCCTATAGAAAGATTCATAAAACAATGATTTAGATGGAAATATTACTTTTAAATTAAAATTTTTACTTAAAGATAAAGCTAATAAACAATTTACTTTAATTGTGGTTAAAGAAGTGCATAATTCTACAAAGATAATTTGTTTTTTTAAAAAATTTTTCTTTTTTTGATGTCTAAAGGTTATTATAATCCAGCGAATTATTTCATAAATTTTAATGAAAAAAACTTTAGTTTTTTTCATTAATAATATTCCTATAAATTTCTATGTAACTATTTACTTCTCTCTCAACTGAAAAATTTCTTAATATTGTTTCTCTTGAGCATTTCTCTAGTTTACTAACTAAATTATTTTTTTTAGACAAAAGTGATATGGATTTAATAAGTTCTTTTGTGTTTAAATTCTCAATCAAGACTCCATTTTTACTATTTATAATATTACTTATACCTCCTGTATTAAATGAAATAACTGGAGTTCCACAAGACATTGATTCTAAAATAACATTAGGAAAATTTTCATGAATTGAAGGAACAATAACTAAATCTGAAGCATTATAAAATAATCTCTTCCATTCAGTATCTTTATTATAATTAAAATGAATCAAATTATTAAAAGAATAGTTTTCCCATTTATTACTATCAATGCCTGCAACAAGAAATTGAATATTTTTATTATCTTTGAAAGACTCTATGACTTCTTTTAAAATATGTGTTCCCTTTCTAAAATTATTAAAGGCAACTTGTGCAATAAAGGAAATAGAAAATTTATTAGAAATTTTCAATTTCTCTCTTGCTTTGCTTTTATTCAAAGGTTTGAACTTATCTGTATCGATCCCATTTGGAATAATATAAGTTTCTTTATTCTTAAGGATTGGACTTTTCTTTACATCGTTATATAAGCGCGTACTTGGGACAACAATTTTAATATTTAGATTATTAATTATTTCTTTTTTTTCTTTCCAAATATTATTTGTATTATCTAAACCAATAGATGGGTAAGAATCTAATGATGGACATTGTTGACATTGACTCATCCATTTTTCACAATTACCAGGATAAGCACAGTGCCCAGTCATTGACCAATAGTCTGATAGTCGCCATATCATAGGGATTTTTTTTAATCTTCTCAAATTAGATAACTGAAAGTATCCACCATGAATATTATAAAGTTGAATTATTGATGATTTAATAATTTTTTTATTAAAAAATAAACTAGATGGAATAAAAAAATATTGAAGACCCAATTTATTAAAAAAAAGATTAAATAAATTATCAACTATTCTTATTTTTGGATACTTAGTTAAGTAATATATACAATTTTCTATCTCATCTTTGTCACTTACAAATAATTGAGATTTAATTCCATCAGCCCGAAGTTGCTCATGAATTCTTCTCGCAGAAATTGCCGACCCTCCTTCAATTGAAGAAGTTGAAATATGTGAAACCGAATACACTTTATTTTTTACTCGAGTATTTATTTTTAAAAATATCAATGATAGACACAATAAATTTATATAATGATATTGGTTTGAATATTATTAATTTTATAAAGTAAATAATTTTGAGATTTCTAAAAAGAAATACTAGTGTTTCATTGTAGGCTTTATCACTAAAATGTTCTTGATCTATTGAAAATGCAATCGCTTTTTTTAAGTAATAGTCATTTTTTGTGACCTTTGAAAGTCTCAGAAAAGTCCGGTGAATATTTTGCCTTTTAGGATTTTCTTCTACTCTATTTTCTATTTGATAAATCCTATTTTTTTTTATATTTAAATCAAAAAAATTATTCTCTAAGGGATCATCAATTATAGGTTGAATATTCTGTAAATCGTACTTGTTTGAATAAAGTATAGTATTAGATTCGAATGATCTTCTTATAGGAAAAAGATTATTAATGATCTTAAAACTTTCCAATCGCTCTAAAACACCTAAACTTATATATTTCCTCTTCTCCAAGAATTTCATTAACTCTTTTGATTCATCAGAGTATTCAATCCTATCATGAAATACAATATCTTGAATTATTGCTAGTCTCCTGATTCTTGGAAATAAATGTTTAATATACCATTTGGCAAACCAACTATCATGGCATGAATCTATTAAAACCATATCAGGGTCTGGATAATGCATAGTAGTTTTAGTTGCATCACCGATTACTATTTCATGATTACTATATCTGTAATTTTTTATATTATTTGAAATAAATTTCTTTGTATCTATTGAAAATTTTTTTTTTTCAATTTCAAATGAAAATAACTTACCTTGCTTGTTTTTAGTCAAAGCTGATGTTATGTAGATCGATGAATAACCGCAGTCAGGTGAAATTTCATAAAATACTTTCGGTTTGATTTCTCTTATCAAGCAATACATTATTTCACCATCGAAATCAGAAAAAGTTGCTCTAAACTTTTTAAATTTTGAATAATCTTTTCTAATTTTACTTGTAAGATTTAATAACTCTTTAGAGTATTTTTTATAAATATCCTTTAAGTATGTTTTATCTATCTTTTTTTTCATTTTTCTTATGATGATTTTTAAATAAAGTTGCTTCTATCAAGTCATCTTCTGTATCAATATCAGTTGATACAAATCGGCTCATTTCAAATGGAATAGTTTTTTCGTTAAAAATACACTTTTCTATTATTTTCCTTCGGCTTATGTATATAGAGGCACCATTTCTAGCGTAATATTTTTTTTTATTATGCCTCGAATTTATTTTTTTTGAAAAGACAGTTTTATATAAATAATTATTTTTAATTTGCATCAGTGATTCTGGGTTGAAATTATGTTTGACTTGCAAACAAGAAACTAATGAATCAGCTTTCTTATTTCGAAGAAACTTTGTAATAGCTTCATCAATATGTTTATTATTTCTTAATGGTGAAGTGGGTTGCAAGGTAACAATAATTTCAGGAAAGTAATTTTTTTTTTCAATTTGTTTAACTTCATAAACAATAACACTATGAGTTGTTGCATCATTAGTTGAGAGTTTTTTAGGGCGTAATTTTGCTACTTTAATATTATATTTTTCTACAATTTTTTTAATTTTTTTTGAGTCAGTAGAAACAACAATCTTATTTATAAATTTACTATCCTGTGCTGCTTTGATTGTCCAGTATATTAGTGGTTTGCCACAAAAATTAATAATATTTTTGTCTTTTATCCCTTTTGATCCTCCTCTTGCAGGAATGATAGCAACAATATTCATTTAAAAAGTAATTTGTTTCTGAATATGAATATTAGTTAATTTCTTGAGTACTTTAATTATTTTTTTTGCTGCTTTGCCGTCTCCATAAATTTTTTCTGATTTATATTTTCCATGATCAATTTGTTTAATAGTTGCTTTAATTATAGATTTCATGTCAAAGGAAACATCTATCACATTTTTACCTTTTTCTCTTTTTTGTTGTCTCGATCCTATATTTACACATGGAGTTCCAATATAGTTTCCTTCTCTAATTCCACTGGATGAGTTTCCTATTATACATTTTGCCATATCTAGTAGTTTAATATATGTATTTAGGTCCAGATTTTTAAAAAATCTCATCTTACTTTTCCTATGATTTGATTCACGAAACTTTCTTATAGCTTTAGCAACCTTATTTGATCCTGCGTCCGCATTTGGCCATAGAACTATTTTTTGAATATTTAACTGTGATGAGGCTTGTAAACTAATTTGCATTTGCTTATCTGATTTATCAAACTCAGTTGTTACCGGATGTTGACTGAGAATAATGAATGGATCACAAAGGTTTATTTGATTACCCACTCCAATTTCATTAATATGCTGATTTGATATTTCTGATTTCTCTTCTAGAACATTTTTGACTATGTCAATTCTTGGACATCCAACTTTAAAAACATTTCTTGGCCTTTCACCTAATAAAATAATTCTTTTTTTTGCTTCCACACTTGCAGGAAAATGGATATGAGCAAGTTTTGTAATAGCATGACGAATTGACTCATCGATTGTACCTGTAACTTCCCCCCCCATTGTATGTGCAACTGGAATATTCATATAAGAGGCAGCTAAAGCTATACTTATACACTCGAACCTATCACCAATTGTAAAGACTATGTCAGGTTTTAATTTTTCAAAACAAGTTGGTAGCTCAATTAAGGCTAAACCAGTTGACTTAGCCATAGTTAAAGGTGTTTCTCCTTCTAGAAGATTAAATATTTTATAATCTACTTCAAATCCATCTTTTTCTATTAAATCAGAAACTTCACCATACTTATCGAGTAATGAAGAATTAAATAAGACTAATTGAAGTTTGAAACTTTTATCTAAATCAATTTCCGTCATTAACGATTTTATTGAGCTATAATTAGCTCTTGAGCCTAACACTATACAAATTTTTTTCATTTAAGATCTTCTTTCTTTATAATTGTGTTTTTTTCTATAGTTTTTTTTAGTTTTAAACCAATAACTCCTTTTAGTTGATTTACTTTGAGCCCTGTACCAGGTTTTTTAAAAGTGATGTTTTTTAAACTTATTTCCTGACCTTTTTCTATTCTTCTATTTGAAACAATACTTTTTTCAAAAACTTCTTTGGTTTTTTTTAAACTATTTAAATTATTTTTATCTACTGGATTATGGTATATTTTCCAAATATCATTTAAATTTTTACAAAACAGATTAAAGTCATTAGGTTCCATTGCATTCAAGGCATCACTTCCATACATTGATCGAGAAAAAGTTAAATGCTTTTCAACGCATGTTGCTCCAAAAATAACTGCACCTATTGCAGCCGCATATCCCTCGGTATGATCAGAAAAACCTATATTGTGGTTATACTTTTTCTTAAGTTCAGAAATTATATTCAGGCCAACCATATTGTTAGGACATGGATAAATACTAGTACATTGCATGATTGTTAAATCATTATTTTTAAAAATATTAATTGCTTCATCCAATTCTTTCCAGTTACTCATCCCTGATGATAGATATATTTTCTTTTTCGATTTAGCTATGTATTCTAACAAAACATAGTTATTGACTTCTCCCGACGGTATTTTTATTTTTTTGCACCCAATTTCTTCTAAAATCTTAAACGATTTAATAGAGAAGGGCGAAACCATAAAGTCTATTTTTTTATTCCCTGCATATTTAATTAATTCTCGCCATTGAAACTTTGTAAAAGAAGTTCTTTTAAAATATTCAAACCTTGATTCTTCATTAAAATAGGCTGGCGATGGAGCTGATATTAATGTTTCATCCTCAGCATTATGTATCTGAAATTTCACAGTTGTTGCGCCGCAACTTTTAGATAAATCTATAAGCTTTTTTGCGTTTCCAATTGATCCATCATGAACCGAACCAATTTCACTAATAATTTCCAATTTATTTTTCATAATTTTATTGATACTTTCTTACTCCATACTATGATATTGCAAAGTTGCCAAATAAACATCATATGGTTTTCCATTATTAATTTATCTTCAACAATCTTCTTATGTTCCGATAGGATTTTTTTCACATTTTCTATATTATAAATACCAAGTCCTTTAAATCTTTTACTATTAACTTCATCCTCAATAAATTCTAAATTTTTTCCAGAAAACCATAAATGCGCAGGCGCATTCCAACCAGTTTTTTTTATTCTACTTCGTGTTGATTCTGGCAAAATATTTTTTGTTGCTAATCTCAGCAAATGTTTTGTCACACCATTTTTTATCTTTAGATTAAAAGGGACTGAAAACATAAATTCAGCTAAATCTTTATCAAGAAAGGGGTTAATTATATCCATTCCGAAATATGAACCATGCCTATCTTGAGCCCTTAAACAGCAAGGCAAAGTCTCATAGAAAAGATCATGAAATGTCCTATTGTTAAGGTAGCTCTGAAATGGGCAATACAGATCTTTATTTAATTCATAATTTTTAAAATTTTTTGTTTCAATACAATCAAAATATCTTAATGCTCTTTCTAAATCTACATTGCATTTTCCTTTATGATTTAAATCAACATTTTTTTTTAAATTTTCAATTGCAATATCATAACTTTTCTTAAAAATTTTATGGTTATGATTTTGTTCCCAACAATTTATTTCATTTTTTAAATTTAATTTATTATTCAAGAAAGTGTCAGCAAAAAAATAAGTAAAATATTCATATTCTCCAGCATTAAATTCGTCTCCACCAAGTCCTCCATAAACTATCTCATAACCATATTGTCCTAAGTTATCCAATGCTAAAAAATGAGAGAGCCAAGTTGATGTAGCAATCGGCTCATCATTAATCTCCACTATTTTTGATACCATTTTTTCAATGTCTAAAAAATTATCAATTTGAAAATTATGCCATAAACTAGTTTTTTCATCGGTAATCTCTTTAATTTCCTTACTTTCATCATAGACTTTATCTTTGTATGTAACGGAAAAAGATTCAATCTTACTTTTTAGAAGTTTTTCTGCAATGCACAAAACTGTAGATGAATCCATACCCCCTGAAATAGAAAAAATTTTTTTATTTTTGGTATTTATTCTTTTAGATACAGCATTTTTTAGCACTTCCAAATATTGAGAGCTTAAATCATTAACTTTTGTATAACTTGTTGGCAAAATATTCTCTAATTGCCAATATTTATTTTTTTTGATTTTAGAACTTTTTAGATCATATTCAAAATAGTAAGATGCTGGGACTTGATCAATATTTTCATATGGTGAATCAAAAGGGTTAATATCTATGAATCTATAATGCAGGCCAGCATATCTTAAAAGATATTCATTATTTACTCTATTATTACATAAACCAGAATTTATAATTAAGGATGGTTGAGAAGCTAGTGCGAATGTATTTTGATTACATAAAAAGTACAGAGGCTTCACACCAAAATTATCTCTTCCAAAAAATATTTTTTGCTCTTGCTCCGAAAAAAATACAATAGAAAAGTCTCCATCTATTTTCTTTATAACCTTCTCAAAACCGTATTTTTTTATTGAATTAAATAAATGGTCTATTACTCCTTTAGTTTTAATTTGATATCGCGATTGAAATATTAAACCATCAATTATCAAAAAATCTGATCTGTCTTTTTTGAAAAATAAATCATCTGAACCAAGATTATGATAGGTTCTAAGATAAAAGTTTGAATTTAAGTGATATTCTTTTTTTTTATTAAGACTTTTTGAAATAATTGAAAAATCTTTTTTTAAGGGATTACTATTACTTAATAAAAATCTAATCATGCTTTTTTCTTTTTGAAAAGACAAATTTCCAATAATGAGGATGGTCAATTACCTTTTCCATTTTATTTTTAGTTCTATTATCTTCAATTAGCTTGAATGAAAATCCATAACTTTTAATGAATTTTGAGAGTTCTTTTGCACTATATGTATTTACAAAAACTGAAAGAGAATGCTTTGTATCTAAGTAATTATCTTTTACAAATTTATACTTTGATTTAATTGATATAGATTCTCTCATTATCAGAGTTTTGTTTGATGCCAAAAGTAATCTTTCTAAATATCTATGAAAGTTATCAAGGTTACTAAGAAAATTTAAACAAACTATATGATCAAACTTTCCTCTAAAGTCTTCTATTTTCATATGATGTAACCTATTCCTAACTCCAAATTTTTTTAGTTCTCTATTACCTATATCTACAAATCTTTTATTAGCATCTATTCCATAATAAGATATTTTAGGAAACTTTTTATATATTGAATGGAAAAAATAACCAGATCCACAACCAACATCTAGAACGGTTTCATTAGGTATTAATTCTTTGGATAAAATTTCTGCAGCCTGCTTACAACTATCCATCTCAGGGCTTTCCAGCCTTACCCTTTTTAAATAAAGTTGTTCTAACAACTTGGATTTATTCCAAGTAAAGAAATGGTTGAAACCATCACCTTTAATTATCATTTTCTCCCGTATAGTATAAAAGCAGATGCCATAAAATACCCTCTCCAATCATTTGGATTTTCAATCTCAAGTGATCTTTTTAAATATGTCTTCGGAAAGAACTTTTTATAAACAGGAGGAAATGCATGGTAATGATAAAATAAAGGTTCAACACTTGAAAAACCTGCTTTCAGCATTTTTTCTCTAAGGACAAATGGGTTATTAGATTTTGAAAGAATTTCATCATAACCTGGTGAATTTTTTTTACCTTTTCTTATTTTTGGTTCATTCATAAAAAGTCTTTGATTTATTTTTTCTAAGACTTTTGGTATGTTCTCTCTTTCTTGACTAATTTTGGAATTTGAATTGATAATTTCATTTTTTAAAAAATCACTTGTATATCTATTCTGAGTAAATAACGAAAATAAGCTGTTTCTTGCTTCAATCAAAACAATTCCATCAGTATTTAGCACTGATAAAATATTTTTAAAGACCTTTAATTCATCTTTATCCTTTAAATGAGGAAAAACCCCAAAACATATACAACCATCATATTTTTTAAGTTGTTTTTTATAATCCTTTTCCTTAAGTGCATTTCCAATCCATAGATTCTCACTCTTTTTTTTTTTACTTTTAAAATATTTTTTGGCTTCTTCAACCATATCTGGCGTCAAATCAAAACCATAACAATCTAGATTTTTATCATTTAATAGTCTTAAAATTGAGGCAGGGCCGCACCCAACATCAAGAAGTTTTTTGACCTTATTTTTTTTTAAAATTTGATTTATTATTTTAACATGGATGGCTGGATAATTTTTTTCTGAGCTGTAGTAATCCTTGAAATAAGATTTGCTCCATGTTCTGTAACAATTAATTATTTCGTTCACTTTTTTTCCAGTGTTTATTTATATTTGTTTTTGCAAAATTTGCCAACACATTATCTTGTCTTTTAATAAAACTTTTTAACGAAAGATCTAAAAAGTTTGAAATATCTTCTGAGGAAATTATAAAAATACCCCTCGCTACAGTATAAGAAGTGTATGTAAAGTCAGGAATAAAAAAATAATTCAGGCCTAACTCTTTTGCAATAGATAGATAAGGATGAAAATAATTTGTTTCTCTATTTAATGGAATTGAATTAACTTTTGGGTCGATAACGATAGATTCCTTTGAATAGATATCACCTATTATAAAAAATCTTACAGATCCAGAAAAAATATTATCTATAAGTATCTTAATCTTTTCAGGTTGAATATTTGATAGAACTGAATTAGCTATCACAATCTCATCATTTTTAAAATGATCTGGAAGACAATTTTCTAAGTCGATCACTTTAAAATTAAACTTTTTAAATTTTTTTTTTAAATAATTAATCCTTTGAATATCAAAATCGGATGCAAAAAACTCAGTATCAATTTTTTTTTTTTTTAAAAACCTTAAGTCTAAGCATGTGAAACATCCTATTTGATGTATTCTTTTTGGTTTTGTAAGTTTACAAATACTGTAAGTAACATCATAATAAAATTGTGTTGAATCTAATTCCTTAAATTTCTCATTAAAATAGTCTTTCATCCTCTCAGCATGTCGATGAAAAGCAAATTCAACTTTCTTAGTTTGTGCTCTTTTTTCATAATTAGATAAAAAATATCGTTTTGTTTTTTCTTTTAAGAAAAAATTCTTTATAAATTCAAATATCAACATTTTTTATTTTTTCTGCTATAGTCCACATATGGGATGATAGATTATTTGATGCGAGAAACTTTTGAAATTTCCATCCGATTGTCTCCCATTTTTCGATTAGTAATTCATGAAGAAAATCATCGGCTTTAAAATTATTCTTTAAAATTTCATCCCTAACTATTTCAGCATCTAGCCTTCCGGGTGTAAAAACATCTATCAATTTAAACCCAGATCTTTCAAGAAGCAAACCGATTGAATTAGTATTAAATAAATTAACATGCTCAGAGTCCACTGCTTGCGACTTCTCTTTTAAAACCTTAATATCGAAACCTTGTCCATTTGGACATGATAAAAAAATTAAACCTTTTCTTTTTAATAATCTATTAATTTTTTTTAAAAAATCCTTTGGGTTGAAGATATGTTCTATAACCTCAAATGAAACAGCAACATCAAACTTTTTTTTGTAAGTAAATTTTTCTAGTCTTTCTTTATATACTTCAAGGCCTTTTGATAAACATACTTCAAACAATTCTGGAGACGGTTCGATACCAACATATTTTTTAAATAATTTATTTGAAATTACAATCTCTCCAAAAGTACCAAATCCTGAACCAATTTCTAGGATATTTTCGTGCGTTCTTCTATTTTGAACCAAAAAATTTTTTATTCTCTCAAACCATAATTTATGTATTTGATTTTTTCTAACTTTATCAGAAAGTGGAAAAATAAATTCCGACCAAAATTTGTAATTCTCAGAATTCGAATAATAATCAGACATAATTTTACTAGTTGGTCTGGGTGACATAAAAATAGTTTCACAAGAAGAACATCTCCTAAAGGAAAATTTATATTTCATAAATGCAAACTTACTCTTTTGAGAGTTGCATGCTGGACAATTAACTGAAACAAAAAGTTTTTTTTTTTTTTGTAACTTTTTAATATCTCTCATGTACGCCTTCATTTGGTTCTGAAGTAATTCATCAGGACAAAGATCCTTTTCTGAGATTGGCTTGCCTATATCAATTTTATTTTTATTACTCATCACTAAACAACTGGAAATCATACATTAATTTAAATCTTTTATTTTTTTCATAAAGATCTGAAAACGAGCCAATATCTACTATTTTACCTTTATCCATAAATATAATCTTACCAAAGTTTTTTATAATTTTAATTTTATGAGTTATCATAATAACTGATATTTTATTGTTTAACGATTCTAAAATCTTCATGAATCTTTTCTCATTTATAGCATCTAAATTTGATGTTGGTTCATCTAAAACTAAAAGTTGTGGGTTAGAATATAGCCCCCTACATATTGATAGTCTCTGTAATTCCCCTGATGAAAGATTAATTTCGTTCCCGAAGAAATTTTTTCTATTTGTATTAAATCTTTTTGATACATCCTCTAAATAAGTTTCTTTAAGTAATCTACTAATTTTAATCCTGTCTTCATTTCTTAACTCAAGAGTTATATTTTTTAAAAATGTATCATTAACTAAAAAACTTCTTTGAGGAATATAGGATATAAAATTTGCATTTAATTTTTCAATATCTTCACCATCTACTTTAACCAAACCTCTAATCGGCTTTATTAGCCCCATAATAAGATGAGCGAGAGTTGTTTTTCCTGATCCAGACATACCAACTATAGCTACTTTTTCACCAGACTTTACTGAAATTGATGCACTAATTTTAAAATCATGATTGGATTTATATTTATAATCTATTTTTTGTAACTCAATATTTTTAAAAGTATTAATTTCAGTTTTTTTATCATTTCTTGTACTATTAAGATCAATATTTATAACTGAATCTAGTTGTGGTTTAACCTTTTTAACATCTCTGAAATAATTTAGTATTATACTGTAATGAGGAAGAGATCTCAAAAAAATAAGAGAGTAAAAAACTAAAAATTCTAAATTTAAGATATTAGTTTCTTTATTTATATAACCAAAAAATAAGGTAATACAAATTATAGAAATAAATAAAAATTCAAAAAGAATTTTGCTAAATTCTCTTATCATCTCATAGTGAAAGATTTGATTCTGAAAATTGGAAAAATTATCACCAAACTTGTTCAAAAAATAATTATTTTTTTTTAAGATTTTTATAATAGAAAAACTTTCTAGTGCACTTTTTACAAAAGAGTATGCACAATTGAAATAAAAAAACTGTTTCTTACCAATTTGCTTATTCTTTTCAGAAAATATTTTGTAAATAGAAATACTAATTAATGTCATTAAAACTGTAACAAAAGCAACAAGTAAAGGGTTAATGAAAATTAAAGAAGAAATAAAAGCTAAAAGAATTACTAATGAGGTAATACTTGTGAAAAGTCTTATAATTACAACGTCAATAATTGAATTACAATTTTCAATTATATTTACAATCAGTCTGTTTGATCCAATGGAAACATACCATTCGTAGCTTTGTTTTAAGTATCTTTCTAAAGTTTTAGTTACCAAATCAATTGTAAGGTTCTTTTTAAAATTTGTTTCATATAATTTTAATATTATTGCAACAAAAAATCTTAAGAGAAAAATAAGAAATATTATTGAAACAAAAAATATAAATGAATTATCAGAACTAATCGGAAAAATCCTAATGAATGAGTCATAAAAAACAGATTTATCATCTAAATTATTTGACAAGAGAAAACTTATAAAAACAACTATGAGACCTATTCCAAACAATTCTGTCAACGAATAAAGAAAGGAAACAATAAAAAATATAAAAAAATCCCTTTTTTTTAAACTTGTAAGATTAAAAGATTGTTGAAGTATTTTAAACATTAATTTAGGAAATCTCTTGTTTTATCCAATTTTTTCCTCGTTTAGTCCATACCCTTGGATCTCTGAAAGAATCTGCAATTCTATCAAATTCATTTTCACTAAAATTTGTATATTTTAGCCATCTTTTGAGATCTGATGGCCTAACATGGTCGTATTTTTTCACAAGATTTATCGCTTTTTCTCTAGTTAAAAATCCAGACCTTATATCCTTACAAGCATGATCTGTTGCCCGTCCATATCCAAATTTAATAAATTTAAGATAGTCATGAACTCCATTTTCATGCATATCATCAAGGTTTGACATCTTTCTATAAGTTCTGTCAAATGATTTATTACTTAGTTCAAACTGATAATTCTTAGTTACTAATTTAATATGTTCATTTGCTTCCCAATAAACATAGTTTCCTAAAAATAATCCCCTTAAATTTAAATCAAAAATTTGCTTGTCAGTGGGGTATTTCCATATCTCCATATCCTTAGCAGTAATACCATCAGTACCAACAAAAAAATTCCACTCAAAACCTCTTGCGAAATGCTCTAGTCTATCTCTGTAAGTAACCTCGGGAAAATCTGATAGAGAAAATTGACCACTGATATCTAAATATCCATGCTCACCATAAAACACATATGGAATATTATATTTTACTGCAACAGACATTGGCACAGTCATTATTCCAACATGAGCATGCCAATTCATATCACCCATAACTAGAAACCCTAGTCTGTTTAATTTAATTAGAATATCTGTCGATGGTCTAACTATTATATGGTCGCATTTAAAAACATCCTTCATTTTCTTCATATTTCTCCATCCAACATCAGTCCAGTTATTTCCATCATAGGTAACTAACAAAGGATTGAGTTTTAGTACATTTTTTATGTAATGTGTCTGAAAATAACTATCTTTTCCTCCTGAAACTCCAATAACACAATCATAATTATTAGATTTATTTATCCCTCTAAACATATTAATTAAAATTTTTTCTCTTCTTTTCCAATGTAGAGAATTTATTTTTTTTTTTTTGCTCTGATATTTGACAGCCTGTACATACCCCTTTTTTATTGAAGTCTAGTGGAGCTGCACTGATTGATGGGTATACACATTTACTGCACCATTTAATTTTATAATTATGTCTATTTTTATATTTGTCAGGAGTAAAATTAATTCTTTTACTAATTAAAGTCTTTACTTCGTTTTTTTTGTAAACTGGTAGTCTATCAAAAAAAGATTTTTCTATGTTAATTTGTCTTATGTCAATTCCTAAATCTATACAATTTTTTTTTATATTTAGATAACTCTGCTCCCTAAAATGAAAAATATTTGCAGCTGAAAGCCCTGAAACTAAATTAGTTTTAAAAAGTTTATAAAAATCTTTAAATTTTCCAGCTCCACCACATAGTATTAATGGAATTTTAATAATTTTTTCAATTTTTTCTAAAATTTTTTCATCAAATCCTGTTGATGTTCCATCTTTATCAATTGAGTTGATAAGTACTTCACCTGCACCATTATCCTGAACTATTTTCAACCATTTAGTTAGTTCTAAACCAGTATTAATTTTTCCATTTGAAATAAAAACAAGATATTGTGAATTAATCTTTTTTACATCAATTGAAACAAGGATTGACTGCGATCCAAACCTCTTTGCAGATTCCATAATAAATTTTGGTTCCTTGAATGCTTTTGTATTTATTGAAATTTTATCAGCACCACTTAGTAATAATTTCTCAATTTGATTGATTGTTTCAATACCTCCTCCAAAGGTGAGAGGAACAAAGCAAAATTTTGCTGTTTCTTTAAGTAAAGAATAGATTTGGTTGCTTTTATATTTCTGATATAAATCCTCTCTTCTTAAATCATTATTATTTTTTTGATTACTTATATCTAAAATTATAATTTCATCTACATCCCAATCAAGAAAACGTGAGACTGTGCTTATTGGGTTACCTATTATTTGATGTGTTTTAAACTTTTGACTCCTAACTAGTAGACCATCTTTAAGAAGAAGAAGTGGAATTAATCTTTTTTTTCTCATTTTATATTTTTTAAAAAAAGACTGAGGTTTTGAAGTCCATTTTCACTACTTTTTTCAGGATGATATTGTATACCAAAAATATTTTTTTTATTTATTAGGACTGGGATATTCGTTTTATTGAATTTTATTGTCGCATGCACTGTTTTCTTTTCATCACAATCAAAATAATAACTATGAAGAAAATAGAAGGGTTTTTTATCTAAAACTTTAAATATTGAGTTTTTGTTTTTTATAGAGACATCACACCATCCTATATTAGGAATCTTATAGTCCTTATTTCCATGCAACTTTCTAACTTTACCTTTTATTAGACCAAGGCCTTTGTGGCTTCCGTCCTCAAATCCCATATTAGCAAGCATTTGCATACCAAGACATATACCAAGAAGTGGAATATTTTCATTTACCATCTTTATCAAAGATTGTTTTAATCCAAGTCTCTCAAGAGCTGACATACCCTCTTTAAATGTTCCCACACCTGGGAGAACTATACATTTAACTTTTATCAAATCCTTTGATGAACTAACAAATTTGACATTACATCCTAAAAATTTAAAGGCATTGTATATTGAAAAGACATTTGAAATACCAAGATTAATAATTCCTATCATAATTGTTGAAAACTCTTAACTTTAATTTTTTCTATTTCATTAAACTTAAGTTTAACCAGATTCTTTTTCTTAAAATCTAAGATATATTTATGAAGATTAAAAAAATCTAACTCATGTTTGTTGGCTATATCTAAAATTGACATATCACCATCAAAGTATCTTAATAAACAATCAAGTAAGTGACCCCACTTCTCAGAATCATCATCTAAGTTTTTTTCTATTGCTGGGTCAAGACGCTCTTTATAAAGATTAAATTTAGGGTTAGACAAACAAATTAAGCCATCAAATCTCCTAATTATTTTTTGATCATTTTCAAGAATATGAATAACATCTTGGAGTATTTCTAGAAACTCATTTACTTTCTCATAATACAGGTTTGTAACATTATCTTCATTTGTATGATAATGCTTAAAAGGAGCAAATTGATTTTCACACCTTGTAAGTTCAACAAAAGGAATCTCAAATCCAGGACTTTCCCAAACAGTTTCGTCATTACCTGCACCCTTTCTCCATTCAACTATTTTTGAATCTTTATATTTAGTACAGAAAATATTTTTAAATGCTTTATCAATTATATGGTTTCCTAAAAAAGTTTTCGTAATCTTTGCAGGTGCTTTATTACCTGGCATCTCCTCAAAAATACCACATATAAAATTATCCAACTCTCTTCTTCTTAATTTTGATAAATAAAAGATACTACCCAGGTGTTCGGGAGCAATTATTAATTTGTATGAATAAAAATTTTTTCTTTTTTTTAACCATTGAAATAATTTTATTAAAACTGCAGTACCTGCAAACCCATCATTTGCCATTTTGGGGTGGCAATTATTTGAATTAAATAAAATAGTTTTATTCGACTTACCTTTAATATTTGAATGTGCAATTAACATTTCACCAGGAGAGTATTCAGTTTCAATATCAACAAAATAGGTTCCTTTAGTTAATTTTTTAAAAATTTTATGGGGCATTGATACTGCCCAATCTGCATCCCAAGGTCTATATTGCCATGCACAATGAAATACAAATGCATTTGGTAGATTTGGTTGAGTGACCAAATGCTTTTTCAAATCCTCCAACTGAAGAGAACCTTTGAAAGATTTTGAATAACGAGCAACTCCTAATTCGTTCGATGTCGCATCAAAAATTAATTTATTATTTTTGAAAATTTTAGCTTTTTTTACTCTCCAGTTATTTGGCACTTCCCAGCCATTAAACTTTGTACCTGATTTTACTTTTACATAATTGAGACTAATCTCTTTTTCTATTCTCTTGAAAAGTTCTTCATTTCCGTCAGATACAACTCCTGTTGAAAAATTACACAAATCCTTTGCAAGTTTGAGAATACTATTTTTCATATTAAGTGAGTGTATAATGAATAGGTGAAAATTGTTTTTTTCGATTCCTTTTTGTATAGAAAACAAAAATATAAAAAAAAATTATGCATACTATTAAACCAAAAAAATTTTTGTCTCTGATCAAAGCCAACAATAGACCAAAGTAATATCTAATTTTCTTTACAATATTTCTAGTTAGTAAATAAAATTTTCTAATAAGAACATTACTATTGATCAGTTGGAGAATTTGATTTTTCATCTCTGAGCTTTTGACTTTATTATATCTTTATATGCTTTTGCCACGACATCATCACCTAACGGAGTGAGATGGATATTATCTATAAAGTGTGTTGAATTTGATGAGAGTTTGGAGAATATTTTTTTAAAATTCACCAAGCTTTTGTCTAAATCATATGATTCTAAAAGCTTTTCAAACATTGAAGACATATTTTTCCTTACAATCCTCCAGTTATCAACACTATTAATTAAATTTTTATCTAATGCAATGCTTTCATATTCACTCAGTTTTTTTTTATCAGTAAGTGTGGGTTGAATACCATTGATAAAAACCCCTTTATCCTTTTCTACAATTTTTTTGAATTGATTTTTTCTAAAAGTATAGGCAGAAATAATATCAATTGGGAGTGATTTTATTCTGAATGGTGTGATTTCCTCTTTTTTATATTTCTCATCTGATAATCCATTTACTCTCAATGCCCACTCCTCTAATTCATAAGAGTATGTCATTTTCTTTTCTTTAATTAAATATTGGTCGGTATAAGACCCGTATAACATATCATTCCAACCATCATGGCAGATTACAAAGTCTGGCCTAACTTGAGAAGCAAACAATAAATAATAATTCATTGATTGAAATATTGTTGCAGCACTCTGACCAAAATTTAAGCAAGTAAATTTTAATCCTTTTGTTTTTAATTCTTTGTCATTATTCAAAAAATCCTCAAGTCTCTGAGTAAACATTTCATTCATTAAACATTCTATACTCCATACTGCTGATCCACCAAATATACAAACAACCTTATGTTTAATTTTTCTTTTTGAAAGTTTTATTAAATCTTCTTTAATTCTAAAACCAAAATCATCTAATTCTCCTAAACCTGTCATTCTGTAGGTAAATCCGTATGGAAAATAAAAAAAACCTTTATTAAAATTCGATTGTAGCTCATTAAAGATATGAGTTTTGTGAAATTTATATAATAAATTTTTGTTTTCAGATTTTAATTCAATTCTATTCTTATCCATATCTATTGAATATTTTTTAGTTGATAAAAGTAACTTTGAATTTGGGATATTTTGATTAGCTTTCTTTAAAAAAACAATAATTTCGTAATTAGATTGTTTATACGAATCAATATCTTTGCATATTTCATAGTTACATTTTCCATCAAAATTATATTCTAGGAACTTCAATATTCTCGATAATTTTTTTTTGTTAATTTTATTAAAGATCTGTAATACTAATATTTTTTTCATATTAAATTTTATTAAGATTTTTATAATTTGGTCTCTTTATTAAAAAATTCTCAATCACAAGATAATCAATATTACTTAATTCAAATGTCTTCAGTGCATCAGTAGGAGAATTTACTATTGGTTCTCCTTTGAGATTAAAAGAAGTATTAATTAATACTGGGTGACCTGTATCTTTCCCAACTTGATTAAGAAGATTATAGAAAATTTTATTTTCATTTTCACAAACAGTTTGCACTCTTGCTGAACCATCAACATGCACTATTGCAGGCAATTTTTCTTTTGTATTTTTTTTAACTTTACAGATAGTTAACATAAACTTTTCAGGATTATTCTCATTAGAATTTTCTTCAATTTCAAAATATTCTGAAGCATTTTCGGATTTAATAGCTGGAGCAAAGGGTCTAAAGGATTCCCTAAATTTGATAGAACTATTTAATCTATTTTTCATATCCTTAAATTTTGGACTTGCTAGAATTGATCTATTGCCAAGAGCTCGAGGACCCCATTCACTTCTACCTTGAAACCAACCTACAATTTTTCCCTCAGCTAAAATCTTTGATGTCATTTTTATCAAATTAGACTTTTTTTCCACAAATTTATAATCTCTTGGTGAATAATTTGACAAGGCTTTAAGTATATCATTCTTATCAAATAATGAACCAAGACTACATGTAAAATTAGAAATTTTGTTTTTTTTTGATTTTTTATAATAAAAACCCAGAGCAGATCCTAATGCACAACCCGCATCGCCTGCTGCAGGCTGAACAAATAAATTCATTTTTAGTTCTTTTTGTATTTTATTATTGGCTAGTGAATTTAATGCACACCCGCCAGCCAAACAAAGGTTATTTACCTTAGTTTTATTCTTCCAATAATCAACTAAACTTATAATAATTTCTTCAGTTACTTTTTGAGCTGATGCAGCAATATTTGCATAATGTAATTCTTGTTTTGAATCTAAATTATCGTCACTTATAGTTTTTTTAGATAAATTTGGTTCACCAATAACTTCTATTAAATTATTATTGAATGGAGCTTTTTCAAAATCAGTAAAATTAAAATATTTAGAATTTAAAATTATTTTCCCATTTTTTACATAAATAATTTTTCTAAAAAAATCGAGATATAATGGTTTCCCATACGCCGACATTCCCATTACTTTGTACTCACCCTCATTAATCTGAAAACCTAAGAAGGCTGTGATTACACTATAAAATAAACCTAGTGAATTTGGGAAATTTGATGATCCAAGTGTTTTAAATTCACCGTCTTTAAACAATGATACACTAAATGTTTTGTATTCACCAACTCCGTCAATTGTTATTACAAGTGATTCTTTGAAGCCAGAGCAAAATATTGCTGAATCTCTATGTGATTGATGATGATCAACATTAAATATTTTTGACTTTGGAAATTCTAGGGTTTTAGAAATTTTATCTGAGGGAAAGAACTTATCCTCATCAATCCAGTCTTTTAAAATATCAGAAATTATTTTGAAGTTAAATTTTTTAAAAAAATTATGAAAGGCAATTCTATCAAATTTTTTGAGAGCATTTTCATAATAAGTGATATAATCTAATTCGTTAATATTAATATTTCTAAATCGAAGACATTCTTCTATTGCTCTTATTGGAAAACGTTTATCATTTTTGATTCTAGTCAATCTCTCTTCTTGGATCGCAAATATTACTTTTCCGTCTTCAATTAGAGCTGCAGCTGAATCATGATAGTCAAATGACAATCCAAGGATTATCATTAGTAAGCTCTATATGTAAAATCTAAATGATTTGTATACATGTTCATCAACATTAGTCTTTTACCAGAGCGTAATTGAGTACCAGTATGTATACCTGTTGCGTCAAAAATATAACAAGTGCCAGGTTTTCCAGTAAAATAAACTTTATCTAAATTTAAATTTTCCACTGGCCACCAGGATCCGCCAGCAGAAGCCTCATATGAAAGAAAAACTGAAGAGTAATCTTTTTCTAATCTCCAAGGAATATTTTTCTTATGACTACCTTTAAAATAAATCATGGGGGCGTTAGCCATTTTTACTTCATTAAGAAGTATAAAAACTTTAAGTCTTATCTTCCAATCATCCCAATGCGGAACATTAGAGGAATCAATTTTATCTTTTCCATATTTACATAAAAGGCTTGATGCACTCAGCTTCATATTTTTACCATAAAGAGCTTTGGCAAGATTCAACAACCTTTTATCTTGGGTAAAATATTTATAGCATGATTTAAAATCTTGGCTGATTCCAAGCGCACATATACCATCATTAACAAAATTTTTATATGAAAACTTTCCATTTCCTTTATAAATACCTACATCAAAACCTTTGAGTTTTTTTACTTCTCTTGTTATTTGGGAAATTTCAGCTTTAGAATAAAGCGAATCTATCCTTGCATAACCATTTTCCTTTAAATCTTTAAAAGGTTTTTTCATGTCTGTTAAGGAAATATCTGACTTTACTGAGGCCCAATATCTATCATATTTTTTTTTAAATAAATTTAAGCTAACTTTTAGGAAAATTTTTGGAAAAATATCGTTCCCAATTCTTTGGTTAATTTTTTGAGCTAAACCAAGAAGTCTAAAAAAGGAGAGAGTTTTTTTAATAAAATTTTTCATAAATTATTCGAATTATAAAACTTTAGATAAGAATAAATTATTATCTAGTTTATTGATATTATTTTTTGAGAATTCAAATCTTTTTAATTCGTATTCATACTCTAAAATTGGGTTATCGCATAATGAATCCCAAAAGTTCTTTTCTTCCCTGAATTTGAAAAATGCTTTTTTGATTGCATCTAATCTCATATTTTTTACATTTTCATAAATTTTATATTGCAAGCCTAACATTTCCTTATAGCACAAAAAAATAATTAAATCCTCTATATCTCTTGGAATAAATTTTTCCCAATTACCAAAATTTTTTTTTGAAATACCACTTACTTTTTTATAGCTTGAATTACCTCTCCATCCAGAAATATTTAAATCCAAATCATTTGATAAGTCACAATCCAAAAAGTCTTCTAACTTTTTTATTATAAATGAAGTTTTGTTTAACAAGTCTTCGTAATTTAAAAATAAAAGATTTTCTTTAAAATTTTTCATATTAGTCAAAATACTAAAAATTTCAATATTCTTTCTCCACTGTCGTGCATAAGAGATTATATTTGCTCTTTGCGATGGATCTTTTTTACCAAGACTTATCATTGACATTATAATGGCACGTGGATCCCTATTAATTATTATGAACTTTGAATCTTTAAAGTATCTTGAGATTGAGGGGATAAACTCTATACTCCATACTTCTTTTGATCCAAAAATTTCAATATCTTCTGAACTATTTTTTGAGATTTTATTTACCAAATCAAAATAATCAGAATAATTACCTATTTTTTTTTTTTCACTATTATCTAGCTTGATTTTATTTTCCAGAAGAATTCTATTCTTAAATTCTTCATATAATTTATCTTTTTCACTTACAGGAATCTTTGTTTTTAGAGAAATATTATAAAAAATCTCATTTAAAAGTATTTCTATATCATCAAAGAAATAATAATCTGGTAAATATCTTATTTTATTTATTTTTTTTAATTTATGATTTATTGATACAGACTCTTTCAATAATGATTTAAAAATTGGTAGGAATGGATCCAACAATAAGTTTATTTTGGGATGCGTGTTTAATAGCCTAGCTAACAAATTTGTACCAGACCTAGCAACCCCAAATATAAATAAATTCGTCACAAATTATTTGCTCGCAATTAAATGTGACCACGGCTGTGAAAGTGCCCCCCTAAACAGGAGATTTTTGCCTTGTTCTGTTTTAATAGTATAAGATGAAACTTCCTCATTACTTTTTGTTTTTGGCAGATTAATTCCTATTTCAAAATCTTCAAAATTTACATTTTTAAAACCAGTATTTAGGCAAACTTCATTAACCATTTTTTGAGGTCTATTGTGAATTGTCAGGCCTTTTGGATGATACATTGAAGTCTCTTTAATAGTAATATCTTGAAGATCAAACGGATGGTACCACTCAAAAGAAATAAAAATACCATTATTATTTAAACTTTTGAATATATTATTAATCGATTTCTTAAAATCTCTCCAGTCAAAAAGATATAGTACGGCATTAACAATAATTACATCAAATTGATCTCTTGATTTAAAATTAATAATATTTTTTACCTCAAATATGAATTTTTTATCAAATTTTTTTTTGCATAGTTTTACAGCTGAGTCTGAAAGGTCATATCCACATATTTGAGCTTTTGGATAATGTAAAAGTATATGTTTTAATAAGTTTCCAGTTGAGCAACCAAAATCAAGAACTTTAAAAACTGAATTTTTATTGTATTTTCTTGAAATTATTTCGATAATTTTTTTATCGCTTTCTCTAGGCTTATCCTCGTATTTTGATTGATAATCATTATAGTCTTTTTTTATTTTTTCATTTTCCAAATAACTTTTATAATTTTTTTTCATTTCTTACCTTTCTTAAAAATCATAATAATATCGTCGCAAAACTTAGATCTATCACAAATATTCTGCAATAACTCAATAAGTTCAATGTTCTTTTTTGTAAATACTTTATGCTTGTTTAAATGCTTAAGTTGAAAAAATAATTCATATGAATCCATACCAAAATACCATGCTGCTATTGGATAGAAATCATTATAAAATAATAGATTACATAATGAAGTATCACTG
>MDTG01040586.1_pt1 | contig 27268 bp, 19 predicted proteins | sample 811421 | NCBI WGS metagenome assembly MDTG01 (sample SAMN05326645, study PRJNA326480) | marine metagenome | isolation source: seawater | place: Pacific Ocean: South East | collected 2011
CTATCGCCGAGATCGGCGGTTGCTTTGCGTTCTGGGCGTATTTCCGTCTTGGCCGCAGTATATTTTGGTTCGTCCCCGGAATTGTCAGCCTGATGGTATTCGCCTATCTGTTAACCCGAGTTGATAGCGACTACGCGGGCAGGGCCTATGCGGCTTATGGCGGCATTTATATTGCGTCATCAATTCTGTGGCTTTGGGGAGTGGAAGGCCGGACACCTGACAGATGGGATGTGATTGGTGCCGCGCTCTGTTTGAGCGGAGCTTCTATTCTGCTTTGGGGACCGCGCGAGGCATAGCTAGTGCATGAAATTGAAATGTCAGCTCAAAGACTTGCTACGCCTTCTTTGCGAGTCAGGGCGGAATAGGATCCCCTGTTCCGGGTAACGCTGTCGGCTCCTGAAGTGTGCCGATCCTCAAATTCTGGAAACAGCCAGCAGGTCTTGTGTGTTTACCTTTCATCCTTGGCTATGGGTAATAGCCAGCGCACACTCGGACTTCACGCTTGCTCGGCAGGCAATACGAACCGGCTGGGCCTGAATCCCTGCCGTGAAGAGGGGCCTCATTCGCCGGGGTCACTGCTCCGGCGAACGAGGAGAGCGGGGGCTCAACACCCTGGCGGGTCAGGGGGTTTCGCGAGCTGCAGGATAGCCGGCAGCTGCGAGCGCTGCCTCAATTCCTGCCCGCGGCGCAGACGTCCCGACCTCGACCGTGTGGTGTTCGGGGTCGGCATTGACCGTCGCGCCGGGGTCAACCGAGTGGATCGCCCGGGTCACGGTCCGGACGCAGCCGGAGCAGGTCATGTTTTCGATGTGCAATTGCATTCTGCCCTCCTTTTCATGTGTGGCAGTCAGAGAGATGGTCTCTCCCAGCGTTGGAGGGTCAAGTGTGCCAGAAATCAAATCTTCCGCGCGCCAATCTGAACGACCGGAAATTACCGGTCTTTGCCGGCAGGTATCTAAAAGGGAAGAAAGCCTTACTGATGTTTCGGAACAGCAGCGCTTGACCCTCCCATCATGGGAGATCCCATATTCTGGCGCATCAGACCGATTTTGAAGGATTCCTGCCATGACTGCGCACCCCGGACCCATCCCTGAAACCCTCTCTCTTCCGATTGAGGGCATGAGCTGTGCCTCCTGCGTCGGACGCGTGGAACGTGCGCTGAAGCAGGTTCGCGGCGTTCTCGACGCCAGCGTCAACCTGGCGACTGAGCGCGCCGAGATCCGCATTTCCGATCCTGACGTCCGGGCCGAAGCGATCCGCGCGATCGAGGATGCCGGCTATGCCGTCTCGTCGCCGGCTGTCGAACTCGCGATCGAGGGTATGAGCTGTGCGTCCTGTGTCGGCCGCGTTGAGCGTGCTCTGAAAGCGGTCCCGGGCGTGACCGGCGCGTCTGTCAACCTTGCCACCGAGCGCGCGACCATAACCGGCCGCGCCGACATTGCGGACCTGGTCGCGGCTGTCAGCGAGGCAGGTTATCAGGCCCATGCGGTAGATCCGGGCCGTCATGCATCGGCCGGGGCCGATCTGCGCAAGGAACAGGAACGCCGCGTCCTCATCCGTGACCTGCTGCTGGCGGCCGGCCTTACATTGCCGGTTTTCGGGCTCGAAATGGGAAGCCATCTCATTCCGGGATTTCATGAGCTGATCGCATCGACCATCGGCATGACTGCGAGCTGGCTTCTCCAGTTCGTATTAACAACGCTGGTTCTGGTCATCCCCGGGGCAAGGTTTTACCGGAAGGGCATACCCGCGCTCCTGCGCGGGGCACCTGACATGAACAGTCTTGTCGCGGTGGGCACGCTTGCAGCCTATACTTATTCCCTGGTCGCGACATTCGCCCCGGCCCTGTTGCCGGAGGGCGCTGTCAACGTCTATTACGAGGCGGCGGCTGTCATCATTACCCTGATCATTCTCGGACGCGTGCTCGAAGCCCGGGCCAAGGGCAGGACCTCGGAGGCGATTCAGCGTCTCATTGGCCTGCGGCCGAAGACAGCCCGTGTGCGGCGCGGCGCCGCCCTTGCCGAGATCGACGTTGCGAATGTCATTGAAGGCGACATTGTCGAGGTCCGGCCGGGCGAGCGCATTCCGGTGGATGGCGAGGTCATCGAGGGTGAAAGCTGGATCGATGAGAGCATGATCACCGGCGAACCGCTGCCGGTCGCGAAAGCAATCGGCGCAACCGTCACAGGCGGCACGATCAACCAGACGGGTGCCTTTGCCTTCCGCGCCACTGCGGTCGGCAGCGATACGATGCTCTCGCAGATCATCCGGATGGTCGAGGAGGCGCAGGGATCGAAACTGCCAATCCAGGGGCTCGTGGACCGGATCACCATGTGGTTCGTACCGGTCGTGATGATACTGGCCGCTCTGACGTTCGGAGTGTGGTTCCTGTTCGGGCCGGACCCGGCCCTGACATTCGGCCTGGTCAACGCCGTGGCGGTCCTGATCATCGCCTGTCCCTGCGCGATGGGGCTCGCGACGCCAACCTCGATCATGGTGGGAACGGGACGGGGCGCAGAACTCGGCGTCCTGTTCCGCAAGGGCGATGCGCTCCAGGCCCTGCAGGATGCCCGCGTCGTTGCGCTGGACAAGACCGGCACCCTGACGGAAGGACGGCCGCGCCTGACCGACCTGGTGACCGTTCCCGGTTACGAACGGGACGAAGTCCTTGCCCGGGTCGCCGCTGTCGAGGCGAAGTCCGAACACCCGGTCGCCCGCGCGATCGTTGCGGCGGCTGAGGCTGAAGGCCTGGTCCTGCCCGAGGTTCGCGATTTCGGAAGCGTCACCGGCTTTGGCGTGAGCGCGGTGGCGGGCGGCGATCTTGTTCAGATCGGGGCCGATCGGTTCATGGCGCAGCTTGGCCATGACCTGGAAGCCCTGAGCGGCACGGCCGAACGTCTCGCCGGTGAAGGAAAATCCCCGATCTATGCGGCCGTCGGTGGCAGGCTTGCTGCCATCATCGCCGTGGCGGATCCGGTCAAGGAGACGACGCCGGAGGCCATCGCCGCCCTGCATCGCCTGGGGCTGAAGGTGGCGATGATCACGGGAGACAACCGGCGCACAGCCGAGGCGATTGCCCGGCCTCTGGGGATCGATGAGGTGATTGCGGAAGTGTTGCCGGACGGCAAGGTGGCTGCGGTCCGGCGCCTGAAGGAGATCGGTCCGGTCGCCTTTGTCGGAGATGGTATCAATGATGCGCCGGCGCTGGCGGAGGCGGATGTCGGCCTAGCGATCGGCACCGGCACGGACGTGGCGATCGAGGCGGCGGATGTGGTCCTCATGTCTGGCAACCTGAAAGCGGTGCCGAACGCGATTGCGCTCAGCCGGGCCACCATGCGGAACATCCGCCAGAATCTCTTCTGGGCCTTTGCCTACAATGCGGCCCTCATCCCGGTTGCCGCCGGTGTGCTCTGGCCGGTGTCGGGGGTTCTGCTCTCTCCAGTCTTTGCGGCCGGCGCGATGGCGCTTTCCTCTGTCTTCGTGCTCGGCAATGCACTGAGGCTGCGCCGCTTCGCGGCCCCAATGACCGAGCGCGCCGGTCCGGCGACCTGATCCCTGCCGCAGGTCCGGCTACGCCGGGCCTCCCGGCCCTTTTCTTCATCTGACCAGGGAGTGCTTAAATGAAAGCGGCGGTCACCATCTATTCGACGCCGACCTGCCCGGATTGCCGCAGCCTGAAGTCATGGCTGAAGCGGGAGGGCATCGCCTATACCGAACGGGACCTGACTGATGAGGCGGTCATGGAAGAAGCGCGCCGGCGTTTCGGCGTCCGCATCGCCCCCATCACCGAGATCGGCGACTGGTTTGCCTATGGGACGTTCGAGGATCAGAAACCCCGCATCGAAGCGAAGCTGCGGGAGATGGGACTCTGGCCGGGGTGAGCGCTGTGCCCGGCTGGCGGGAGCGCCCGCCGGGCTTACCTCGCTGAGGCAAATCCTTTCCGCGACCGCTTTTTGCGCGGGGTGCGGGGCGCCGGAGCATCGCTGTCCGCGCCGAGGCTGGTCAGGATCGGACAGTCCGGGCGGTCATCCCCATGGCAGTTCCGCGCCAGATGGTTCAGCGTGGCAATCATCTCATCGAGTTCACGCCGGCGCTGTTCGAGTTCGCTGACATGGGCAAGGGCCAGCGATTTCACGTCCGCGCTTGCCCGGCTGCCGTTTTCCCAGAGATCGAGCAGCGCGCCGATCTGTTTGACCTGGAAGCCGAGATCGCGGGCGCGCCGCACGAAGCGGAGCGTTGCAATATTCCTGTCTGAATAGATGCGGTAGCCCGACTCTGTCCGCTGCGCGGGCTGGACGAGGCCGATCTCTTCATAATAGCGCAGCATCTTGACGGAAATGCCGGTGGCTTTCGAGGCTTCGCCGATATTCATGGCCTGGCTCCTTTCCTGACCTGACACCTTTTCCGGCCTGGCGCATTGCCCGGCCTGGTGCACCTCTTCTAAACCCTCCCATTGCTGGAGGGTCAACAGCCGGCCGGCTCAAACAGGATCCGAAAGGTCCAGACCTCCTTCAAGGCCTCCATGCGACGGCGCGCCCGGTTCGGAGCCCGATCTTCCCGCTGGCCAGGGGCGTCCGTCCGCCCGCGTGGGAGGGCGCCATGCCAATCCTTTCCCTGGCGGGGAAACGGGATGCGGCGGGGCTTCGGTTCCGGGATATACCCGGAAAATTTCCACCCGATCCGCCAACTGACTTGTTGACCCTGTTGAGCCGCGCGGCCTTCGAAGCCGTGGCCGGACTCAGGGTCATTTCCAGAGGGGATCATGCAAACCAGCAATTCATACAAACGCGCGCTCCTCAGCGCAGCGGCACTTTCATTCGCGCCAATTCTGGTTCCGTATACGGCGGTTGCGGAGCCACAAGCCGAAGAACAGGTCAACCAGTTCGCCATCCCGGTGCAGGGTATGGGGGACGCATTGCGCTTGTTCAGCAGGCAGTCCGGAACACCGGTCCTGTTCTCGGAGGACACTGTTTCCGGCAAGACCGCATCCGCGCTCGAAGGCACGTTCCGCCCCGGCGACGGGTTGAGGATATTGCTCGGGGACAGGGGTCTGGAAGCTGTTGCCGCGCCCGGCGGGGCATGGATTGTGCGCCCGAAGCCGGATGTGTCCGGAAGGCCCGGCGCTGCGCTGCAACGGTTTGAGCCTGTACGGAAGATCGCCTCCGAACCCTCCGCTGCGCCGGAGGATGAGGTCTCCGGCGACGTTCTCAGGGCGGACAAGATAACGGTCACCGGCACCAGCCTGCGCGGCCTCGCTCCTGAAAGTTCTCCCCTGCAAATCTATGGGCGGGACGAGGTGCTCGGGTCCGGGGCGACTTCACTCGACCAGTTCATCCGGACCCTGCCGCAGAATTTCGGCGGCGGTTCGAGCGAGTTTACGTCCATTGGCCTGCCGAATGACAGCAATTCCAGGCAGAACAACACATCCGGCTCGAGCGCCAATCTTCGCGGGCTCGGCTCGCGCGGTACGCTTGTCCTCATCAACGGCAACCGTATGGCGCCGACCTCCGAGATCGGAGATTTTGTCGATCTCTCGCTCATTCCGATGGCCGCCATCGAACGGGTAGAGGTCCTGACGGACGGGGCGTCCTCCATCTATGGCGGAGACGCCGTGGCCGGGGTCATCAATTTCATCCTGCGCGATGATTTCGAAGGCGCGGAGACAACGGCCAGCTACGGTACCGTCACCGAGGGCCGCATGGAGGAATACCGGTTCAGCCAGACCGCTGGAAGGGCCTGGACGACAGGTAATGTCCTTGGCACCTATGAATATGCCAGCCGGGACAATCTCACATTGGCGGACCGTCCGGAGATCGGCCTGTTCGATCCGCGGGTCGAAGGCGACATATTGCCGGAACCCCGCCTGCTGGACCTCTTTCCGGCCCAGACGCGCCACAGTCTCCTCCTGTCGGGCCGGCAGCAGGTGGGCCCGAAGCTCAGCCTGTCGGCATCCGGTCTCTACTCGCAGCGCGAAACGGAGCGTACGCGCTTTAACAGGAACACGTCCGTCGATACGTATGACACCCGGTCGGAAGGTCTCACCCTGGCCTTCGGGGCTGTGTACGATGTCAGCGATGCCTGGGCCGCAAGCTTCGATGCCTCCTATGGGCAGATCCGGAACAATCAGGCCCGCTTCAGAATTGAGGATGGATTTCCTCCGCCGGTTCCGACCGACGATGTCCGGACGGATTCCGATCTCTGGTCCCTTGACCTGAAGCTTGACGGCGATCTGTTCAGACTGCCCGGCGGCCCGGTAAAGGCGGCGATCGGCGGGCATCTGCGCCGGGAGGCCTTTTCCAATGAAATCATCGGCCAGCAGATCACGGCCGATGGCGACCGGGATGTGTCGGCCCTCTATGCAGAAATGCAAGTACCGCTGATCGGCGAGGCGAATACGCTTCCGGGCGTCCAGCGGTTCGAGGTCAACCTGTCCGGCCGGATCGACGATTATTCCGACTTCGGAACAAGTTCGAACCCCAAGATCGGTCTTCTCTGGTCACCGGCGGAAGGGATCCACGTCCGCAGCTCCTACAGCACCAGTTTTGCCCCGCCGCCGCTGGGCCGGGCCTTCTCCCTGGGGTTCACCGGGCAGTTGCTGCCCTACGATTTCATGCTGGGATATATCGGGCAGGATGCTCCGGATCCTTCGCTCAACGGGACGGGGTACTTGCAGGTCTTCGGCACCGCCAAGGATCTCGATCCGGAAACCTCCGAGACATACACCGCCGGCTTCGATGCGGACTGGTCGCGCGGGGAGCATGACTGGAGGCTCAGCGCCACGTATTACGACATTTCCTTCGAAGGCCGTCTCGGATCGACGCCCATTCCGCAGGGATTGTCGGATATCGCGGCGCCGGGCATTGCCTGGGATAATCCCGACGCCTTTCCGGCCGGCAGCATCGTCTTTTTTCCCTCCCAGAGCCAGGTGGATGATCTGGTGGCGAGTTTCGACAATCCGGTCGCGCTCTTTTTCGGGGCGACACTCGACAATGTCGGCATCATCAACAATGTGAACATGGTCCGAAATCTCGCGCGCACCGAGACGAGCGGGCTGGACCTGCAGCTGGACTACGGGACGGACCTGCCGGCCGGCCATCTCGATGCCGGGATCAATGCGAACTATATCCTGGAGTTCTCCCAGCAGGCGGCGGCGAGCTCACCGGCGGTTGAAACGCTCAACACTTATCTGAACCCGGTGGATCTGCAGCTGCGGGGACATGCCAGCCTGTCGCGCGGTGGGCTGACGGCGCGTGCATTCGTCAATTATGTCGACAGTTACAAGGTCGACGGGACTGAGGCTGCGGCAGGTATCCCGTCCTGGACAACGGTGGATCTCGCGCTGTCCTATGATTTCGACAAGCCTGCTGCCGGCTGGCTGGAAGGCGTCGGTCTCAGCCTGTCTGTGACCAATCTCTTTGATGAGGCGCCTCCCTCTGCGCCCCCGGACGGCGGTTACAGCCTGACGGCATATGATCCGACCAACGCATCTCCGCTCGGACGGTTCGTGACGTTCGAAGTCCGCAAGGCCTTCTGAAGGAGACGGGCCTTGCGCGATATCCCTGTCCTTACCCGGGAAACAGCCTTCACGCCCGGGCGCGCAAGGCCCGTCGGCAGGTCGCGGATCTGCCGTATCAGTCGGCTGATCCGAAGATGGGTCCTGCTCATCCTGATATGGGCGGTGGCTGGCTCACCACTCGCCCTGGCAGAGCCGGATGGGCTGAGTGTGGATGGGCTGCTGAAACTGGAGGGGTTCGGTGAGGCCCGGTTCGATCCGGCGGGGCGCTGGCTCGTCTTCGAACGGGTCCGGCCCTATGATGCATTTCCGGATTACAGCTATGGGACCCATGCGTTCCGGAAGAGCGGGCATCAGGTCTGGCAGGCAGACCTGCGGGCCGGGACCGAACCGCAGCTCATGCCCGGTATCGACCCTTCTGCCCATGCCTGGATTGAAAGCTTCTCTCCGGGAGGAAGCCGGCTGGCGGTCGTGCAATACAAGGCCGGCAAGCTGTCCCTGTCCGCCTGCGAAATGGAAACCGGCCAGTGCGTGATTTTCGGACCTGTACCGCTGACGGACTGGACCGGCGCCTATCGCCCGGTCTGGATCTCGGACGACGAGCTTGTCTATACGGCCCTGCCGGAAGGACAGGAGACAGCGCAGGCAAGTCTCCGGGCGGCGACAGGTGCGTGGCTTACCAGGACCTGGGCTGCCGCCTGGCGCGGCGACACGGTCACCTCCGACGAGGTCCGCTCGCGCCCGCCTGACCTGTCATCGCATGCCGCATCCGGGCGTCTGATAAAGGCCGATGCCCGGACCGGCAACACAGACGTCCTGGCCGAGGGCCGGTATGCGGATCTGCGCCCTGACCCGGGCAGGGGGCGGCTTGCCGCGCTTGCTGTCTCCGGGCCGGTCCCGTCGGATCCGGAAGGGCTGGACGCGGGCAGCGGCCGCCGTCACAGGCTCGCCCTGTTCGATCTTGAAACCGGCACGCAACACCATGTGGCAAGTGGTCTGGATTTTGCCCCATACACGCTTGCCTGGGCGCCGGATGGCAATTGCCTGCTCGGTTTTGCCTGGCGGGCGGGAGAAGGCTCCTCAGAAGGCCGGTTCCGTGTGCTGGATATCGGGACCGGCAAGACGGTGACCTATGTCCACAGGGGACTCGACCTCGCGTCCGAGCGCGAGCGGGGATTCGCCCCGCGTCCCGAACGGGCGGCATTCCTTGGCAAGGACATCGCCGTATTCGCACGGCCGGCGCCTGAGGGTCACGAAGATGAGGCCCTGTTTACGCCGAGAGGCATTGGAGAGACCGGACTCGCCCGGACCGATTGGTATCGTCTGTTGGCAGACGGAACACACGATGTGTTGACCGGGAATCTGGGCATTGTATCGGGTGTTCCGCTCGAGGCGGGGAGGGATTGCCTCCTCATCGAAGCCGGACAGGGCCTTTACTGTCTCGGTCCGAGCGGTCACGGGCAACAGGTGGCGACCGGTACGGCCACCGATCTGCGCCTCGTTCCAGCTGGATCCTATTCGACCTATGGTGCACTGGGACGTCCGGATCCGGGAGGCGGCGCGCTTGTGCGGGCGGGCCGGGGCGTGGCTTCAGCTGCGGTCCTGATCGGCCCCGCATCACGGGGCGGACCGGACACATTTATCCTGCCATCTCCGGCTCCGGATGCCGAACCACTGGCGGGGAGCCTCGCGGCAGGCGCAGCGCTTTTTCGCGCAGATGCCGGATCCCAGTCGGAGCTGCTTCTTGTCAGTGCAGGACGAGACGAAAGCGTCAGGACACTCGCGCGCATCAACGGCCACCTCCGGTCTGTGGAATTCGGGACCTGGCGGAGTATTTCCTACCGGCTCGACGATCCGGAAGAGGCTGACGTGTCGGAGGAAGTCGCCTCCTGCCTCCTGCTCCCACCGGGGGCAGCGGAGGCGCCTCTGCCCCTGATCGTCGAAGTCTATCCCGGAATCCGGCCGCGCTGCGAGGCCCGCACGCCCGTGCTTTCCTATCCCAATCCCAATTCTCCCTATCTCTGGGCCGGCCGGGGGTATGCCTATGCGCGCATCGCCCTGCCGCGCGAGATGATCGCTACGGACGAAGGTCCGATTGCGGGCATGGACGAAGCGGTCGGTACAGCGCTCGATGCATTGCTTGCAACAGGCCGGATCGATCCGGACAGGGTGGTCCTCAACGGGTTCAGCCAGGGCGCTGTGTCAGCGCTCTATGTGGCGGCCCATTCCGACCGGTTCGCGGCCGTGATTGCCCGCAACGGCTGGACGGACCTGACCAGCCACTATTTCGGGCCGCCGGGCATCTATTCCATTCTGGACCCGGATTATTTCGGCAGCGAGTTCATCCGCTATGAGGCCGAAGCCGGCAGCGAGTTCGGGATCGGCCGGACGCCATTCGAGGATCCGGACGTCTATTCCCGCAACAGCCCCGTCCTCCTCGCACCGGACATCAACGCACCGGTCCTGCTCATGAGTTCCGACATGGACAGTTTCTCCATGTCCCAGTTCGATGAAATGTATTCGGCACTCCTGCGTGCCGGAAAGGATGCCCGCTACGTCCGCTACTGGGGAGAGGGCCACGGACCCTCCAGCCCGGCCAATATCCGGGACATGTGGAACCGCCTCGACGCTTTCCTCAGGGAAATCGGCGTTGCGTCTGATGCGGACGCACCTCCGCCTTTGTGAGCCGGACCAAAGGAACTTGCCTTGAACCTGTTTCATGAGACCGTCGCACGGAAACGGAACAGGTCTCATCGCATTTCATCCATATCATCGCAATTCGAACAATTCATGGGTCTCTGGCCTGTCTCGGCATTTGGCGGAGGTGGGCGGAAAGCGAGACAATTGCCGCCCATCCGGACGCCCGGATCGACAGCCGTCGGCTCTTCAGTCCATCGTGCAGAGCTGCATATTTGTCCTCATGGACCTATATGGCGACGGAACCCGGGTAAAAGTTGGGGAGCACAGAACTCTCCAATAAATTTGCTGACCGTTCAGCTTCAGCACCGCTGTTCTTTACATATTTACTTACGCCATGTAGTCGGGGCGGATGTCGTTCGTTCGCGCATTGCTGCTTTGTATTGCTTTCGCTGCATCAGGTGTCCTGGTGCCGGTGGAGCATTCGCGGGCGCATGCGCAAGACGTGGCTGTCGCAGATATGCAGGCTGATCACGGGCATGATCACCATTCGGACGCTGGCCATGCAGACGAAGATGGCGTTTCCGACATGGATACCCACAAGCAGCACGGTTCTTCCAGCCATGATGCGGACCTGCACTTTGTCGCGATTGATCTGACCGCACCGGCCAGCGGCGCTGTTCCTTTCCGGGCAGCTGAGCGGTGTTTTGGTGACTGCCTCGACCGGCTCGGCCCCGTCCTGCCGAGAGACCCGGACCCCGAACGCGCCTGACGGCTGAACTCCGACCGGATTGCGAAAGCGGTCCGGTATGTCTGTTCCTGCCATCAAGGGCGCTTTTTCATGTCTTTCAAATATCTTGGCCTCGCACTCGTGCTGGCCTCTCACACCGCATACGCGGTCGCGGAAATCGGTTCGTGTGATCCACCGTCCGAAACAGTCGAGCTGGTGACGCTCGATGCAGCGATCACCCGAGCGAGCGATTTTGACCTCCGTCCTGATTCTGCAGAAGCCGCCATCGCTGCGGCGCGAACGGAGCGTGCAATTGCTGGTCTTCGTCCCGCCGATACTGTGACTGTCGAAATCGAGGATTTCCCCGGCACAGGTCTCGCCAGCAACATCGACAATCTGCAGGTCACCGGCCGCTTCTCACGTGTCTGGGAACGGGGCGGCAAGCGTCAAGCACGTCAGGCGCTGGCTGAATCCGGCGTTGCGGTTGCGCAATCTGGTCTCGCTCTGGCTGACTATGAAATCCGGCACGAGATCGAGAACCTGTATGCGGAAGCAGCTTTCTCAGGAGAGCGGCTGAAGCTCGCCTGTGAGCGGCTTGAAATCGCGACAACGCTGGAGGCGGCCATCAAGCGCCGCGTCGATGCGGCCAGAGACCCATTGCTCGCGTCTGCACGCGCAGCATCTGATCGGCTCCAGGCGGAGGCGGACGCCCGTCGCTATGCGATTGAAGCCCGTGATCTTCGCGCCGCGCTGGTCTCGTACTGGGGCAGTGATGCAGAGATCAGGTTGGACTCCTCCGTTATGGAGCTTTCCCCTTCGGCTCGCGCGATAGGTCCATCCGACATCAACACACCGCACCTGGACAGTCTCGATGCTGAAAGAGCCCGGTCCATTGCGAAAGCGGAAGTCGAGAGGGCTTCCGGCGTTCCGGACGTTACCTGGAGCGTCGGGGCGCGAAAATTCGGTATTGAAGACGACCTTGCCATCATAGGCGGCGTTTCCATCCCGCTTGGCACCGGAGTGCGTAGTGAGGCAGGTGTTGCAAAAGCTAGAGCCGAAGCCTTCCGCATTGAAGCCGAATCCGAGGCGTTGCGGCAGGAGCTTGTGCGCAAAGCCATGGCATTTCAGCGGGCATCGCTGAGCGCGCTGGACGCCATAACGGAAATCGACGGAACGCTTGTGCCGGAAGCTGAGCGGGCGCTTGATCTGGCCACGGAAGGCTACAATCGCGGTGCATTTTCATATCTCGATGTATTCGACGCGCAAAGAACGCTGACGGCGCTTCGGGAAGAACGCCTGATCTACCTCCGATCCCACATCCTGAACAATATCGAATTGACCCACCTGATCGGAGAAGCCGGTCAGCGCGAGGAGACCCTCCCATGAAACATTATAAACAACTGATCGGCGCAGCCGCATTTGCCGGTCTCCTGGCGCTCGCAAGCTGCGGTGACGCGACGTCCGGACCGGAAGATCATGGTCATGGCCATGAAACTGAGGCGGCGGACGACTATGCCAGAGGGCCGCACAATGGCCGTTTGCTGGAAGATGGAGACTTTGCCGTTGAAATGACGATTTTCGAGACCGGCGTGCCGCCTCAGTTTCGCATCTATCCATACCGGAACGGGGAACCCGCTAATCCGTCCAGCGTTGACCTGACCGTCAGGCTGCATCGTTTGGGCGACATCGTTGATGAGTTCTCCTTCACACCTCGCCAGGACTATCTCATGGGCGACGGGGTGGTCATCGAGCCGCACTCGTTCGAGGTCGAGGTCGTGGCGCGCCAGGGCGGAAAGACATCGAGCTGGCGCTACGAATCCTTCGAGGGGCGCACCACGATCCCTGATGACGTTGCTGCCGAAGCGGGCGTTGCAGTGGAGGACGCCGGACCGGCTTCTATCCGTGACGTAATCACCGTGTCGGGCACTGTAGAACTTTCTCCGTCCGCAACAGCAGAAGTCCGCGCGCGCTATCCGGGGCCGGTGAAATCCGTCAATGCGCAAGTGGGCGACTATGTCCGCAGAGGACAAACGCTGGCCGTCGTGGAGTCGTCCTCCAGCTTGCAGGAATACACCGTTCCGGCTCCGGTTTCCGGGACGATCCTTGAGCGTCATACCAATGCGGGCGATGTGGCCGGAAGCGAGGCCCTTTTCGTGATCGCAGATTTTGCGAACGCCGAAGCGCGCCTTCATGTGTTTCCGAGGGATGTCGCGAAGGTGAAGCCGGGCCAGAAGGTGAGCCTCGGTGTGGCAGGCGGTGATCTGAACATCGAAACGATGATTTCCCGCTTCCTTCCATTGGCAGGCGTTGAATCTCAAACCCGCGTTGCCGTCGCTGATCTGCCCGCGGATTCGGGGCTGCAGCCCGGTATGCGGATCATGGCGGAAGTGACGACCGCTGAAACCGAAGTGCCTCTGGCGGTTCGGGAGTCCGGCTTGCAGTCGTTCCGGGATTTCACCGTGGTCTACGCAAAGGTCGATGAGACCTACGAAGTTCGGATGCTGGATATCGGTCGGCGGGATGGTGAGTATGCCGAGATCCTTGGCGGCGTGAAGCCGGGCGAGACCTACGTCACCGAGAACTCCTACCTCATCAAAGCCGACATCGAAAAGTCTGGCGCGAGCCACGACCACTAGGAGCGGGACATGCTAGAGAAAATCATCGAATTTTCGATCCGGCAGCGCTGGCTCGTAATGGCGATTGTGCTGGGCCTTGCGGGGCTCGGTATATGGAACTTCAACCGGCTGCCGATTGATGCGGTTCCGGACATCACCAATGTTCAGGTGCAGGTGAACAGCGAGGCACCGGGCTTCTCACCCCTTGAAGCGGAACAGCGCATCACGTTCCCGGTCGAGACGGCAATCTCGGGACTGCCCGGACTGGCCTACACACGCTCGGTCTCGCGCTACGGCCTCAGCCAGGTCACCGTTGTGTTTGAGGACGGGACGGACATTTATCGCGCCCGTCAGCTGGTCAGCGAACGCATCCAATCCGTTCAGGCAAATTTGCCACCCGGAGTGACGCCAGAGCCGGGGCCAATCGCGACGGGTCTCGGTGAAATCTACATGTATATCCTCGCTGCGGAGCCGGGAGCTTTGAAAGAAGACGGCACTGCATGGTCTCCGATGGACTTGCGGACGCTGAACGACTGGGTTGTCCTGCCGCAGCTTAGAACCGTGAAGGGCGTGACAGAAGTCAACACGATTGGCGGCTTCAAAAAGGAAATACACGTCCTTCCCGATCCTGCCGCCATGGCCGGGTTTGGCCTGACTCTGGATGACATCATTCAGGCGATTGATCGCAACAATGCAAATGCTGGCGCTGGCTATATCGAGCGGCACGGCGAACAGAACTTGATCCGTGTCCCCGGACAGGCAGAAACCCTGGATGATCTGCGCGACATCACCGTCAAGGATACAGGCGTAGTTTCAGTGCGCCTGCGTGATGTCGCTCAGGTCCGGGAAGGCGAGGAACTGCGCACAGGGGCTGCGACACAAAACGGTTCAGAGATTGTTCTGGGCACCGCGTTCATGCTCGTTGGAGAGAACAGCCGGACCGTTTCCATCGCTGTTGATAAGAAGGTCGACACGATCCGGCCAAGCCTGCCGGAGGGCGTGACGATTACGCCAGTCTACAACCGGACGACGCTCGTCGATGCCACAATCAAGACGGTTGAGAAGAACCTCATGGAAGGTGCGCTTCTCGTCATCCTGGTTCTGTTCCTCCTGCTCGGAAACATCCGGGCGGCGCTCTTGACGGCTGCCGTGATCCCGCTGGCCATGCTGATGACGATCACCGGCATGGTCGAGAACAAGGTCTCGGGCAACCTGATGAGTCTCGGCGCACTGGACTTCGGTCTGATCGTCGACGGTGCGGTCATCATCGTTGAGAACTGCCTGAGGCGTTTTGCCGAGGCGCAGCACAAACTCGGGCGGCTGCTCACCCGGGACGAACGCTTCAGCCTCGCGGCCACTGCGTCCAGTGAAGTGATCAAGCCGTCGATCTTCGGCGTGATCATCATCACGGTCGTCTACCTGCCGATCTTTGCGCTCACGGGCATCGAAGGAAAAATGTTCCACCCGATGGCATTCACTGTCGTGCTGGCGCTTACATCGGCGCTGATCCTTTCTCTGACATTCGTGCCCGCAGCGGTCGCGCTACTCGTGCGTGGAAAGGTGACAGAGAAAGAAAGCTGGCTGATGCGGGGCTCCAAGTCCGCCTACCGGCCTGCGCTCCAATACGCGCTTCGCTTTCGCTATGTCGTTGTGGCTGGTGCCGTGGCGCTGGTCGCACTGGCTGGCTGGGGAGCCACCCGTATCGGGTCAGAGTTCATTCCGAACCTTGATGAGGGAGATATTGCGCTCCATGCGCTGCGCATTCCGGGAACGAGCCTCACCCAGGCAATCGGCATGCAGGAAATGCTGGAGGAACGCATCACAAAGGTGCCGGAAGTCCAGCGCGTGTTTGCCAAGATCGGAACGCCGGAAATCGCCACCGATCCTGTGCCGCCAAGCGTGGCTGATACGTTCGTGATCATGAAGCCGCGTTCCGAATGGCCTGATCCTCGAAAGCCCAAGGCACAAGTGGTAGCGGAACTTGAAGCTGCGGTGAACGAGATTCCCGGCAGCAAGTATGAGCTAACCCAGCCAATTGAGATGCGCTTCAACGAACTCATTTCCGGTGTCCGGGCGGATGTGGCCATCAAGATTTATGGCGACGATCTCGATACGCTCGCGGCACTGGCAGATGAGGTCGAGGGTGTGGTGAGCGGCGTGACCGGATCGGCTGACGCGCAATCCGAGCAGGTGACGGGGTTGCCGGTCCTGTCGATCCATCCGGACCGCGCAGCACTGGCCCGGTATGGCCTCGACGTGGAGGACGTTCAACGTGTAGCGCAGATTGCGCTCGGCGGGGAAATTTCCGGTCGCTACTTTGAGGGTGACCGGCGCTTTGACATTGTTGTCCGGTTTCCCGAATACCTGCGTACGGATGTTGGGGCGATTGAGCGGCTGCCGGTTCCGCTACCTGAAAGCAGGCGCGGTGCCGGTGGTCCGCTGTTCGTCCCGATGTCGGAAGTTGCAAGTGTCGAGATCGCACCTGGTCCCAATCAGATCAGCCGTGAGAACGGCAAGCGCAAGCTGACCGTTACCACGAATGTCCGTGGGCGCGACCTCGGATCGTTTATCGGAGACTTGCAGGGGCAGATTTCCCAGCAAGTCGAACTGCCGGAAGGCTACTGGATTGAGTATGGCGGCACCTGGGAACAGCTTGTGTCGGCCAGCCAGAGACTTTCCATTGTGGTTCCGATTGCGCTCCTGATGATCTTCGGATTGCTGCTGATGCTGTTCGGCACTCTGAGGGATGCCGCTGTCGTGTTCTCTGGCGTGCCGCTGGCGCTGACCGGAGGTGTTGCAGCGCTCGCCCTGCGAGGCCTGCCGCTGTCGATCTCTGCAGGTGTGGGCTTCATCGCCCTTTCGGGCGTTGCCGTGCTGAACGGCGTTGTGATGCTAAGCTTCATCAAACAACGCCGGGAAGCTGGCGAGCCGCTGGACACGGCCATCTTCGAGGGCGCTCTGCTGCGGTTGCGACCCGTCCTCATGACGGCACTGGTTGCGAGTCTCGGCTTCGTGCCAATGGCGATCAATGTCGGCCTCGGCAGTGAAGTGCAGCGGCCATTGGCAACAGTCGTCATTGGCGGCATCGTCTCGTCAACCCTGCTGACCCTGCTTGTCCTGCCAGCGCTCTACCGGATCGTTCACGGTGGGCGTGCAATCAGCGAAGAGACAGCCGAGGCGCCTTCCGGTGCAGTGCCGGCAGAGTAGAAGGACAAGGCTTCAAAGGTTCGACAATGCTCAGCATTCTTTCCCAGCGCACCTACCGGCACCTGTTCCTTGCGCAGGTCGTTGCCCTCGTCGGCACCGGATTGCTGACGGTCGCGCTGGGATTGCTGGCCTACGAACTAGCGGGTGAAGCGGCGGGTCAGGTGCTGGGCACTGCCCTTGCGATCAAGATGGTGGCTTATATCACTATCGCGCCAGTCGTAGGGGCCTTCGCAAGTCGATTACCCCGCCGTGCATTCCTCGTCGCCATGGACATTGTGAGAGCGGCCATCGCCCTTGTGCTGCCGTTCGTGACCGAGGTCTGGCAAGTCTACGTCCTGATCTTTCTCCTGCAATCTGCATCGGCGGCTTTTACGCCGACCTTCCAGGCGACCATTCCGGACATCCTGCCGGATGAGGAAACCTATACGAAAGCACTGTCGCTTTCCCGGCTCGCCTACGATATGGAAAGCCTGACAAGCCCCATGATCGCTGCGGCACTCCTGACCGTGATCAGTTTCAATGGACTGTTTGCGGGCACGTCCGTCGGGTTCGTTGCTTCCGCCTTGCTGGTCATCACCTCCGGGCTTGTTGTTCAGCGCGCGACAGGCCCGCAGCAGGGGAGTGTGTTCGAGCGCACGACACGCGGGATACGCATCTACCTGGCAACGCCCCGGCTTGTGGGCCTTTTGGCTATCACGCTGTCGGCAGCGGCGGCCGGGGCAATGGTCATCGTCAATACGGTCGTAATCGTACGGGAAGAACTCGGCCTTTCCCAAACGGCTTACGCGATTGCGCTCGGGGCCTATGGGTTCGGTTCGATGTTGGTGGCCTTGTCGATCTCTTCGATCCTGAAGCGGCGAAGTGACCGTTCAGCTCTGCTTCTGGCGTCGGGCGCTCTGACTTTGTTATTGGGCGTGCTTGCCATTTTGAGCTTCACGATGGGCTTCCACTGGCCGCTTGTGCTGGCCGGGTGGTTCCTGCTCGGTGCGGCCTATTCGTTGAGTGTAACCCCATCAGGGCGGCTGCTGAGGCGCTCTTCAAACAGCGACAATCGGCCTGCGGTCTTCGCCGCGCAGTTTGCCCTCAGCCATGCCTGCTGGCTGATCACGTATCCGCTCGCCGGATGGATCGGTGCTGGATGGGGACAGGGCTCGGCCCTTGCTGGAATGTGCCTGCTCTCAGCCACGGGCACATTGCTGGCACTCGTCTTGTGGCCTGCAAGCGATACAGAACGCATCGAGCATACCCACAACGACCTGCCACCGGATCATCCCCACCTCCAAGAAGGCCACCAGCAAGGCCGACCGGTGCATCCTTTCATTATCGATGAACTGCACACACATTGGCCGAAGGCGACTTGACCGGATTGATCATCCGCGGCTGGGCAAGGCGGCCCGGCCACACTTCTTCCAATCTTCGCGTCTCGCTAAATCGCGGATACTCGCTGGTCAGATTGTCATTGCAGCTTATGGCAAAAGCTGCGCAACCTTGGTGCTCGGCCTGTCTGCACTCAGTCGGCACTGCAAGCGATCAATCCATGAGCTGAACGATCTCTGATCGACGGTCCATACCTGAATTCAAAGCGAAGAGTGACGTACCGTGGAGGGATTGTCTGCCTGCCGTCCCCGTCTTCATGCGAGCGTGCGGTCTGACTTCCACGTCCGTAGCCAGGCTTCAATGGCATAGTAGACCAGTATCATTCGCCCGGCCGGATGGGTCAGGAACTGATCCTCCTGCAGAAAGGCCTCGACGGCATTGCGGCCAACAATCCCATGAGCAACGAGCTCACCATTCGCAAGCGTATCTAGGAGCAAGGCGCGGTTCTCCCGAAGCTGGTCGACAAAGTACCGTGTCGCTTCGCCTTTGGTCATTCGCAGGCGGACAAGATCGGGAATCCGCCCCTCGAAGGCCTTACGGGCAAGTCCGCGGCTGATACCGCCTTCCGAGAGCAGGTAAACCGGCAGGCGCAGGCAAAGCTCGATCAGCGGCTGGGACATCAACGGATGAACACACTCTCTCTTCTCTTCCTGGAAGAGGCGCTCCTGCACCTGGATCATGTGCAGGAGCCCGCTTACCTGATCGAACTTGCCGGGTGGCAGGCCATCCGGCGCGTACGCCCAGTCCGGCAAGGCATAGGCTGGGTCGAACTGCTCCTGTGCACCTGCATTGAGGATGGTCTTCTTCGCTCCTATGCCAGCGATCAGCGGGGATTGGTGCGGCTTTCTGAAAATTTCGGGAAGCGTATCCCGGAGCACCCTCCAGACAGACCGGCCCGACAGTCGCGCTGAATTGGAAAGTTCTGAAAGTGAATCCGGCCCCAGCCCGTGGCGCCGCAAATAGTCGGTGAACCCGAAGGGCGTTCCAGCCGCGTGAAAGAGATGGTCTCCGCCCTGGCCGGTGAGATAGGTCCGCTCCAGCCCGCCGGACGCTTCGGCAAGCTGCGCGTTGAAGTCCCGGGCGAGGAACTGCCGGTAGGGCCGCGCCGAGGCAGGATGGGTAGAGGCGCCGGGCAATTGCCTGGAGGGGGTGAACCGGATTTCGGCAAGGTCGATGCCAAGAAAGGCCGCTGTTGCTCTTGCAAAGCCGGTTTCCGGCGGGTCGCCGGATTCCACGATGTGGTGGACAGCAAGGTGCGGGGAAGGGACATCGCTCGCCGCAAGACAGGCAAGGACGATCGAGGAATCGAGACCGCCGGAAAGGTCGACGGCAGGCGCCGGGACGGAGACGCCCCAGGCGCCGACCACTTGCTGCGCCGCCTCCCGGAGGAGGCATGCCGCGGTTTCGGGACCCGGCTCCAGTACGTCGCGCGCAATGTCGTGCGGGTTCCACAGGGTTTCAGGCGGGATATCAGGTGTCCGGGCCATAAGGCGCTGGCCACCGAGAAGTTCGCGAACTTCGTTAAGGCCGGTTTCGCCGTTCTGGATCTTGTCATAGCCCATCAGCGTGGAGATGAAACGGAGATTGAGGCTGAAGCGGCGCCGGTCCAGGAAGGGGCAGAGTTCGAGATTCGAAAAGATAAAGGTGACGCCGTCAAAGGCGGAATAGAAGCAGGGGATGGATGATACGGGATCTGTATAGATCGCAAGATCATCGCCTGCCCGGAACAGTGCGATATAGCTCCCCCAATAGTCGCTGTAGATATTGCGTCCGCCCGTATCGAGCAGCGAGGTCGCCGCAACATGCCGGATGTGCGTTAGCCGGGTGCGTCCATTTCGCGGGAAAAGCGTACCGAAGATCACCCCACCGAACTGGCCGTCTGTCTGGCGGATCTCGATCACGGGCGAGCTGACCCTGGCAGGCTGGCTCAGATCGGCAAGCAGGAAACCCGGCGTCTCCAGAAGGGTGGGCGGAGCCGGTCCATCCATCATGCGTGTCCGGATCCTGCCAAAATGGTCCCTGGCGGTGGCATCCTGCGGATCGCAGATCATGGCGAAGAAGGCAGCCGGCATCCTCGGCCTCCTCAGATGACCAGGATGGGCGCGAACCCTGCTGCATGTTCGAGATGATCGTTGAGGACAGCGCCTTCATATTCGATCCAGCAATGCGCGCCGAAGGGGGCGAGTCGCACACCGAATGTCCAGGTTGCCGAGATTCCATGGGTGGCCAGAAAGCGCATCAGGAACAGGCTGTGGAAGAGGCACGCGTCCTTTGTCGTGAAGAGGAAGGGGGCGAGCGCGAGGAATTGAGCCGTCAGTCCTGTCACCTCCTCCAGGGTTCTTGCTGGTCCTGCCGGCAAGTCCTGTTTCCACCGGCGCGCGCCGGACAAGACGCCGCGCAGGGACTGTGTCCGTTTGAGGGTCCAGCTGCGGAAAAGTGCGGTCAGGAGCCGGGGCCATTCAGAGGAACCTGCGGTGCCGGCGAGCAGGCTGGCATCTGCGAAACGCGAGGCATCGGGGCGAGGTGCCGCGCAGGCCACCAGGGGACGGCCAGCTGCCGGCGGCAGCAGAAGCACGCCTTTGCGTATCAGGTGATCCGCAAACCGCCCTGCCTTGTGTGAAAGGCTTTCGGCCCGATCCGCGGCAATGATCTCCGAGAACAGGCGCGCCGCCTCGCCGGTATGGGCAAAGTATCGGTCCGCACGCGCATCCAGGAAGATATAGGCGCCGTCCGAAGCGCAGAAATATGTGTCCGGAGCGAGACCGAAGGCTGACATGTAAGACCTCGTCAGGCAGGCGGGTATAAGATATCGGGCCGGAAAAATGAGGGCGCGCACCTGCGCCCTCATTCTCCTTGCCAGGATGGCGTTCAGCCGATTTCAGGGCGGGAATTCTGCGAACCGGAAAGTTCGGCAGGTCCTGCCACCTCACCCTTCGTTTCAGACGAAACGGAGCCGAGTTCGACAGGATCGAATTCGTCCTGAGGCAGATGGGTTTCGATAGTCCGGATCATGATTTTCTCCTTTTCAATTCCGGAGCGCCGCCAACAACAACGGCAAGTAGAATATGAAGTCTCCAAAAGGTAGAGTCAACGACTGCCACATTAAAAAGATTATATAAAACATAGTATTAGGTGATATTCGCCGAGTGCCGCTCTCCTTGCGGAGAGGGCTGTTGCGATCATCCTTTTGCGGGGGCTGATGGGCCCCGGTATTCAGCGTATCGGTTCGCCCGGCTGGCGCGCCGGGTAGGTGGCAGGATATCCGGCCAGTTTGCCGGCAAGGGAGGGCGCAAGCCCTGCTTGCGGGCATTGCCGAAGCAATGCATGGGCTTTTGTTCCGTCTCCGGCGAGCAGGCATTTGCGGGCCCGTGACAGGGCGAGGTAAGCGACGGCGTGCGGGTCGGTCTGGTAGAGGCCTGGCGCGCTGAGCGCCGATGCAAATCCCCGGTCTGGTACTTGCCAATCGGGCCCATAGCATTCTGCAAGATAGGGCGCTGGAGGGTCGGGGATCCGGAACACATGCTCACCGAAGCGCACCTGTCTCAGGCCGAAAGGCTGGTGACGCCATTGAATGTCGCCGGGCAGGTCTGAAAACCCGCAGACGAACCCATTCGGGTGGAGATCGAAGATGAAGACGTCGGTAGCAATCCCGTCCACGGTCAGACCGACATACCTGTCGCCCGGCCGTGCAGACCGAGACAGGATCAGATCCGGATGGGCACGGATAAGATCGACGGGGCCGGCTGCGTCAGTGTTGGCGCGCATGAGCCCGATGTCGATATCGCGGTCATGCGCCAGCGGGCCGCCCTGCCGGATAAAACCGAGAAGCGTGCCGGCTGCAAGGAAGGGCTGGAGCCCGCCGCCTTCGAATATGCTCACAAGCTTTACGAGCGTGGCAAGAGCGCGGGCCGGCGCAAAGGCTGGCCGGACCGCGGGGGGCTGTCCGGGAGCCTCTGGCAGCGCAAGCGCCTGATGACGGGCCGCGGCTTCGAATTGTCCAATGGAATAATAAACGCCGGCCATCAGCGACTGTGCGAACGAGTGGTCTTCCGGGCAGTCTGACCAAGACCGGAGCAGGTCGAGGGCGGCCGTACCACGCCCGGCGCAGACGAGAGCGCGGACGGCCTGGCGAAGCATGTTCAGCGATGGAGCTTTGCGCTCGCAAAGCGCGACCAGGCCCCGGGCAGCCGCCTGTACCGCTCCTGACCGTTCCGCCTCATCCGGCGTGATATCGGCGATCGACTGCCAGGACTCCCAGGCATCCGGTTTTAGGGAGACCGCCCTGCGGAGCGCATCAAGCGCGCCGGCCCTGTCGCCGCAGGCATGAAGGGCAAGGCCGGCGCCGTGATGGGCGGCAGCATTGCAGGGCTCGATCGAGAGTATGCGTTCGAACTGCTCCAGGGCGGAACCGGGCTGGTTGCACCGGAGCAGGGCACTGGCATGGGCGATCTGCGTGGGAACATGTCCCGGGCGGAGGCGTCCGCACGCTTCCAGGGCTTCCAGAGCTGCTGCCGGGCGCCCCTCACGGATGTGGAGACGGGCCGCGCGCATGTGCCAGTCCCAGTCCGGAAGCGGAGCGGATGGCGGCTCATCAGCCATATCGCACCTTTCCTGAAATCAGATGGTCATGGGCCTGTGTCATATCAGGGACCTTGATCTTGCTTAAGGTGCACCGCCTCGCGCGACAGGCAGGGCTTGCCATGCGCCGCAAGGAAATATTAAATCATAAAGAGAAACATAAAACAATAAAAGGTAGACTTGAATCTCAGGCAAAAATCAGGTTTGGCGGAAGAGTGATCAGGTGCGTTCGCGATGCCAGGCGGTTCATCCGAAGGGACGGATGCACCGGACAAGCATTGGCGGCGGTACTCGGAGACAACAGGTCATGAGCGATTATGATGGTGCAGCAGTCCTGAAAGCTATCCGGTCCATCCAGGCTGCCACAACCGACAAAGAGACGATTCAGCGGCTTGCGGAATTCAGCGAGCCTTACGGGTTCAGCCGCATCTATCTCGGCCAGCTCGTCAATCCGCTCAATATTCCGCTCAAGGACATTCTCTATCTCTCCAACTGGCCAGAGGAATTGAAGGCAAGGCGCCGGAGCCGCCTTGCCATCCTGCACGATCCGATCGCGCTTTGCGCCATCCGGTCAAAGCGCCCGTTCTCCTGGGCTGAAGCCTATGACCATGCCTCGAGAATCGGACGCATGGTCGTCGACATGGTCCATGATTACGGCATTACCGATGGCATGATGTTTCCGATGCACGCCCTGGACAGTATCACGGGCGGTGTATCGCTTGGTGGCGATTCAATGCCGGATCTTTCGCGAACCCAGATTGCCGAACTGGAGATCGTTTGCCAAACAGCCTACTACCGTCTGGAGGACATGATGGGGCCGTTTCCCTATCAGAAGCTCGCTGAGCTCAGTCCCCGGGAAGCCGAATGTGTTCAGTTCGCTGCTGCCGGCAAGTCCAATTGGGAAATCGCCCACATTCTGGGAATCCGGGAAGACTCGGTCAAGAAGACGCTGCAACGGGCTTGCGGTAAGCTGGATGCCGTCAATCGCGCGCATCTTGTTGCATCTGCCATTGCGCGAGGGCAGATCTTTCCCTGACAAGCCCCCGATCGGGGGCATGACGGCAAGGTCCGTCCTGTTCCATCCTCCGCTTGCGATCAATCGTGACAGGAGGATCCATGTTCAAGATCATCACACCTGAAAATCGCAGCGAGCACAGGGGGCTCATCGATGCGATGCATGAGATGCGATACAGGATCGTTGTCGGAGAGTGGTGCTGGCATATCCCGGGCATAGAGGAAGGCTATGACAAGGATCAGTTCGATACCGATGCGACGGTCTATGTCCTTGTCCTGTCCGAAGCTGGCGAGGTGATGGCCTCCTCGCGGCTCAATCCGACAACACGCCCGCACATGCTGAGCGAACTCTTTGCCGATTATTGCGACCTCCAGCCTTATCCCATCGGACCGGATGTCTGGGAATGTTCCCGCTTCGTGACCGACCGAAGCCTCATGCCGGACCCGGTCGAGGATTTCAGGACAAGGTGCCGTCTCGGATTGGGCCTGACTGTCTGGTGCCTCGATCATGGCGTCTCGCGCCTCAGCTGGCTGACCCATCAGAAATTCTACAATCTCGTCCAGCGGGTCTGGACGACCGAGCCGCTCGGCCTGCCACGCCGGGAAGGGGATGACTGGGCCTGGATCCCGGCAGTCTCGCAAATCGACAAGGCGACCCTGGACAGGCAACTGGACCGCTACCGCGATGCCGAAACAATTGTCGCCGACTATCTGGCGCCAAAGCTCAGGGCTTCGGCGTGAGTGCGGGACGGGGGCGGGGCCTTTCGGCCGAAGACAGGGACGCCTTTCAGCAGGACGGTGTCGTCTGCTTGCGCAACGTGCTGACATCCGGCGAGATCGAAAAGCTCCGCGCCGGCGTGGCGCAGCAGATGGAGCGCCTCGGCCGGTCGAAGACGGGTTATGATTTCGAGGCGTTTGGCAAGCAGGTCTGGGACCCTGTCCGGCCCGTGGAGACAGGCACAGCGAACCGGTTCGACATGCAGGCCATGAAGGAGATCATCCAGGCCGACCCGGCCGCGTGTCCTCTGCTGGAAGAGGATGCATCGGACAGCGAAGGCCTGTTCTTCTATGATGTTGCGGCCTGGAAAACGGACCCCGGCGTGCGCATGGTCGCATTCGACTCGGCGCTCCCCGGCATTGCCGCGGAACTTCTCGATGCCCGCTATCTGAACTTCTGGGAAGACACGACCTTCGTGAAGGCGCCGCACACCCGCCAGAAAACAGCATTTCATCAGGACCTTGCCTATTTCCAGATCGAGGGCGAACAGTGTGTCATCGTCTGGATCCCGCTCGATGCGGCAGATGACGGGACCGGCGTCATGCAATACATTCGCGGTTCCCACAGATGGGGTGAGACGTTTGCGCCGAATGCGTTTGTCTCGCGAACATCTTTCCCATCGTCGCCGCATCCGAAATGTCCGGACATCGAAGGCAACCTAGCGGCATACGATATCGTCTCGTTTCAGGTTAAGCCAGGCGACGTCATTATCCATCACGTCATGACGGTACACGGGGCGGGAGGGAACCGGTCAGACCTCTGGCGGCGGGCCATGTCTTTCCGCTATTGCGGGGATGACGTCCGCTATTTCGACAGACCCGGGGCTCTGAAGCAGGCAGGGGGGGCTGCGGGCCTGCGCGACGGGGACCGTCTCTTTTCGAAGGATTATCCGGTCGTTTGGCCAAAGCCATGGCCGGGATTCCGTCTCTCGCCAGTTTACGATGCCAGACAGATTGGGTGGGATTTGGAGCGGGCACGTTACACGTGACGGGAAGGTAATCAGATTGCGGAAAGAAGTAATCCAGATCTGGCTTCGAATGAAATTTTTGCTTGACTTGATGGCGGCTGGAAATGTTAGGGCTTGGTGAGGCTCTGTTAACCTGGGCGTTAAGAGCATTTTGTAAACAGGCTGTATTATGTCGCTCGTCCGGACCAAGATGCATTTGTCGAGACTAGTCATCGCTTTGATGACCTGGGCCTGCATAGCGTCTCCGATGAGTGCAGTCGCTGACATCGCGATTGCCTGCGACGATGTCCATCAAGTCTCTGCGGACAGCTATGTGTCCGAAGAAGTTCCTTCCCCGGATACTTCACAGGAAGGGTCAGGCCACCAATTTCATCATTGCGGCAGTTGTCACAATCACATCATCGGCGAAGAGGGTGGCGAAAAGCTTATTGCAGCCTCCACAACTTTGCTTAGCCCGGTTCCCGACCAGAACATGCTTGTGCAGGCCGTTTCGGACGGTCCCTACAGACCTCCTCGAGCTTAGATCCCGACACCTGAAAAGGAGTGCGCAGCGAATGCTGCGCCGTCGATGATTCTATCCGAGGAAAGCATATCCAATGAAAATCCACTTTCGCGGCATGCTTGCCGCGCTCGCTCTGCCCTTTTTGGCGGGGCAAGCCCTCGCAGATGGATGCGGCCCTGCATCTGTCCAGACTTCAAATGCTGAGCAAGGAACCCCACTTACACTTGATGCAGCAGTGAAGCGGGCCGCCCGGGCTGCCCCCGAAGTCCTGTTAGCAGTGCTTGAAGCCAGAGCCGCGTCGGCCGATGCCGATCAGGCCGGGCGCCGGCTCAATCCGTCCGCTTCGATCGAGACTGAAAATTTCGCCGGTACAGGTCCGCTACGAGGTTTCAGCACCGCCGAAAATACCCTGGTGCTCGAACAGACATTCCGGCTCGGTGGAAAGCGGCGTCTTTCCGAGAGGGCTGCCCGGGCTGAGGCTGCCCTTGCAAGCGCCAGGTGCGAGGTCATGCGTCTTGAATCCCAGACGCTGGCCGGAGAGTTGTTTCTCGATTTGCAGGCAGCCATCGAGATTGCCAAGGTTGCATCCGATGCGGCCAAGCTGGCAGGAGAGTTCTCAGATGTCGTTTCTCGCAGGGTGGAAGCGGGAGCATCAGCCCCTCCGGAGCTTGTCCGATCACAGTCTGAGGAAGCGATCCTTCAGGCAGCAGCGGATGCGGCAGCCGGAGAAGTCGAAGCCAGAGCCATTGCTCTGGCCTCTGTCTGGGGACGAGGGGAGGTAGATTTTGTTCTGCCTGATCCTTCCCGTGAGAAATTCGATAAGGCCGAGATCAAAGCAAGCGAAGGCGGACCATCTCACCCAAGGCTGGCAGAGGCAAAGGCTGGGATGGAGGCGCGTCGTGCGGCGGCTGATTTGGCACGCGCAGGTGCCTGGCCGAATGTGACGTTGTCTGCCGGCCTTCGGAATTTTGAACAGACCGGTGACAATGCATTCCTTGCGGGAGTGAGCGTGCCGCTGCCTCTATTCGATCGCAACCAGGATGCGGCGCGAGCAGCCCGGCTCAGATCTCAAGGGGCAGCGTTGAACGCTGATGCCGTGGAAGCCCGTTTGCGTGCGCAGCAAGCGAGCCTTGTTGCCCGCAGCCGCACGTTCAGATCCCGGCTTGACCGTCTTGAAGGGGAGGCGCTCCCCCTGGCCGAGCAAGCCTATGCCGCGGCAGCGGAAGGATACCGGGTCGGCAAGTTCGACCTAACCGCAACACTCGATGCGCGCCGGAGCCTGATAGAGACGCGCTCAGCGGTCATAGACGCACGGCTTTCGCTTGAAATCGAAACCTTGCGGTTGCGCGC
>MDTG01281676.1_pt1 | contig 27261 bp, 15 predicted proteins | sample 811421 | NCBI WGS metagenome assembly MDTG01 (sample SAMN05326645, study PRJNA326480) | marine metagenome | isolation source: seawater | place: Pacific Ocean: South East | collected 2011
CTGACGGCCTCGTCGATCGCGCGCGTCGCTCGGCGCATCTTTCTTTCTTTCTCTCTCTCTCTCTCTCTCAAAACCGCGCGGGGAAAATGCGATGCACAATGTGACGATTTGTAACGACTTTTTCGGCACAAATGTGATGCGCTCTTTGTTCACCGCGCGATGCCCAAAAGCCCCGAGGGGGCGTCGGGCAGAACCGTCGCGGCGTCGAGCGATGGAGAAGAAGAACATCGTCGGTTCGGCGTCGATGGAATCGACGACGGGGGAAGGGGACGAGGACGCGCGAGGCCGGCGCAAAAATCCTTCGCTGTACGAAGATTTCGGCGGCGACGAACGGAAGGTGACACATCACCGGGTTTCTGCGCCGTCGAGCCGGAAGCGAAGGAAGAAACCAGACGTCCTCGCACCGGCCGGAGGATGGGCACAACTGGAAGCGGCGGTAAAAAACGGGGCCGATTGCGTCTATTTTGGGTTAGAAGTGTTGAACGCTCGAGCGAGAGCGAACAACTTTACCGTCGAGGAGTTACCGAGAGTTATGACCTACGTGCGCGAACGCGGCGTGAAAGGGTACGTGACCATGAACGTGCTCATATTCGACGATGAATTACGAGAGTGCGAAAGATTAATCCGAGCGTGCGCGAAAAATGGGGTGGACGCCATGATTGTGCAAGATGTCGGCGCGGCGAGATTGGTGAAACGCGTCGCGCCAAACATGACGGTGCACGGAAGCACGCAGATGTCGATTACGGACGCGAACGGGGCGTTGTTTGCGAAGGAGATTGGGTGCGAGAGGGTTGTAGTAGGGAGAGAATTGTCCATTAGTGAGATAAAGACGGTCGTAGATAAGTCGCCGGAGACTACGGTGGAAGCGTTCACACACGGTGCGTTGTGCGTGAGTTACTCTGGGCAATGTTTTTCGAGCGAGGCGTGGGGAGGGAGGTCCGCTAATCGAGGCCAATGCGCGCAAGCGTGTCGAATGCCATACGGATTTGTGGTGAATGGTAAAATTAAGGCCATGGGAGACGAAAAGTATCTCCTATCGCCGCAAGATTTGATGGCGGTAGATTTAGTGCCGGAATTGATCGACGCAGGCATATCGTGCTTTAAAATCGAAGGGCGATTGAAAGGCGAAGAATACGTAGGATTGACAACGGCGGCATATCGACGAGCGGTAGATTTAGCATGGGAAAATAGGAATGTGTCGAAGAAAGAGTTGTTAACGGATGAGTCGAGATTGGAGTTGCGGCAGGTGTTTGCCCGTGCACAAGATGAACAGTTTGACGGGTTAACGACTGGTTTTTTAGAAGGCACTAGGCATCAAACGATTGTGAGAGGGAGGAATCCGAGACATCGAGGCGTGTTTGCAGGGAGAGTAGTTGAGGTAGACACGAAGAATGAACAATTGACGATACAAACACGTAATAAAAACGACAAAAACGACGATGAACAGAATACTTCCTCTATGAATGGTATTTTAAAGCGCGGATTTGGCGTCGTGTTTGACGACGGGACGCCGGAACTCGACGAGCAAGGTGGCTTCATTTACGAAATCTTCGACGAAAGAGGAAGTTACGTGGACTCGAGCGAGTTGTGTTCGAGCGAGTTTGTGACTTTGGCATTCGCGAGAAATTCCTTGGATTACAAGAAAATTCGACCTGGGAATATCGTGTGGCGAACGTCGACGACATCTGAAGAGAAGAAGGCGCAACATCGCAAGAAAGAGAAGAGCGAAGAGGCAGCGGTAACGACATCATCATCCGTAAAAACGTCGGCTGCAACGGCGTCGATGGGCACAGATGGACGCGATGATGTCGTTTGTATTGTCTCTGGAGCGCTCCACGAGCCTTTGAAAATTGCTTTATACGATACGTTAGGAAACGTTGGCGAAGCGCTGACGTCCGTACATATTTCCGAGGCGAAGAAACAACCGATTGATTTTCAATCCATCGCGAAAGCGCTGGGCGAATTAGGAGGAACGCCATTTTTTCTAGACGCAGAAAAGAATATGGACTGCAAAAATCTCTTTTCTGGGGCAAAAGATACAAAAATTTTCGTTCCAGCCGGTGAAATCAAGAAAGCACGAAGAGACGCGGTTGAAATTTTGTTGGAGAAACGACGCAATATGGGCGTGATGAGAGCGGAAGAGATGGCGAGCGACGACGTGAGCGTATCAGACGTGATGTATAAAAGCGAAATTGAAAAATGGTGGGGTGTACCGATAGAAAACACAGCATCGTCGAAAAGGGGAGAAACTACCTCATCGCAACTGTCGGACGAACCTAAACTTACCTTGCTCTGTCGAACAATGGAACAGGTTGAAACATGTTGCGCGTTTGATTTCTTGGACGAAATTCAAGCTGATTTCTTGGAAGTGCACGGCTTACGCGATGCCGTGAAGAAAATCCAAGAGACTGGTAAAAAAGCTGTCGTAGCGACTCCACGCGTGTTGAAACCGGATGAAGAAAAATTGTGGCGGTTCTATTTGAGCTTAAACGCAGATGCTCTTTTAGTCCGTTCCGCAGGTTTACTTCGAAAATTGCACGAGTTGATATCGGAACATGCAGAAGAAGGCAAAAACTATCCGCGTCTTCGTGGTGATTTCAGTCTAAATGCCGCAAATGTTCTTACAACGTCAACGTTCCTCGAAACGTTCAACTTGGAACGTTTGGCGTTAACGCACGACTTGAACGCGCGCCAAATCCGCAACCTCGCCTCCGCACTTCCAGAAACTGCCTCCTCAAAAATCGAAATCATTCTGCATTGTCACCTCCCAATCTTCCACACGGAACACTGCGTCTTTTGCCGTTTCCTTTCTGACGGCAATAGTTACAAAGATTGTGGCCATCCGTGCGAAACCAACGATGCGCGATTGCGGGATTCCAACGGCAAAGACCATCTTGTGCTCGCGGACATGGGCTGTCGCAACACGGTCTTTAACGCGGAAGCGCAGTCAGGTGCTATGTTTGTCCAAGATTGGATTAACATCGGAAACATAAGAAACTACCGAATTGAACTCGTGGATACGAACAAAAATGAAACTATTGTGCTCTTAGAAACATACGACAAACTCTTAAATGGGGAAATCTCCTCTCGAGACGCGTACGATGCGTTACGGAAAGTCAAAGATAAGAACGGAAACGTGCAAGGATGTAACATCGGCTCCTTCGCCGTCAGAGAAGAAAAGAGCAGAGACGGGATGAAGAAAACCGCGGCTGAGATTAAAATGAAGAAGGCTAAGAAGGCTAAGAAGAAGAAACCGTCGGTGAGTATGTGAGACAAGAGAGGGAGAGAGAGACAGAGAGAGAGAGAGAGTAGAAAGAGGGAAACTGTATTTTTTGTAAAAACCGAATAAAATTGACACGCACGTGCGCACAGTAAACACACGCACACGTCTATCCAGGCTTCGAGATTCAGACGCGCGCGCGCGCAGACACGGATAAAATAATGCATTCGGTTGCTAGACAACTCGCCATTCGTGTCGCCACGTCGTACTCTTCTTCGTCTTCGCGCGGCAGAAGCTCCATCCTCTTTTCCAATCCGCCAAAATCCACGAAAAGGGGGGCATTCGTATGCACGTCTTCTCGCGCGTCGTCTTCAAAGAATGAAAACGATAACACGGACGAGTCGAAACCACAAAACGAACTGATCGAAGCTTTGGATACAATAGCTCAGAGAGAAAATTTGGTCAAGAGGAACAAAAGGAAACAACCGGATATTATCGTCGAAAATGCCTCACCGCCGCCGGGGTTTGGTGGTGGTGCAGGAGTATCGAATACTGTCATGGGACCGGGAACCTCGGAAGAGTGGCGAGAGTTGGACGAGAAAGTAAACACGTACCCATCCGAACGCAAATTTCAAGCCATTGGAATCAACTCTCCAGAATTCGTTCAAGACATGGTGAAACTCGTGGAAGATACGTTAGGTGATGGGAGGAAAGTGCACCCGGAAAACGTGACGAGTAACCTAAGTAAAAATGGAAAGTATTGCAGCGCGAACATGACCGTGGTCTTGATGAGCGGGGAAGAGGTGATTAATATCATGGCGAAATTGAAAGCGGACGAGAGAGTGAAATGGTATTTGTGATCATTGATTTATGTATCAATCATCGTGAGGGAGCGCTATGAACTATTGCGTAGTATTGTTTTATTAAAATCGAAACATTACGTTGTATATTTATCATTGTTCTATGCCTGCGTTTGCGAATTTACCTAACGCCCAGAGCGGGAAAATATTCTTATAGTTTGCGTACGTAATCATGCAGTTGTTGTTAAAAACACCCATGATGTTTTCCTGCGGCCAATCTCCGTTAGGGAGTTGCTTTTTGAGCAAACATGCGGCAGCTTTGCACAAAGGCGCGGGATCTCTCTTCTCTTGGCCGGTGGCGAGTAAAGCAAGCATGGCCCACGAGGTGTTGACGCAGTGTGCAAATTCGGTTTTGCCGTCTTTTTCGTAAAGCTGGTGATAGACTTTCTTTTCGCACGAGAGGTAACTTTCTCCCCATCCACCGCTGGTTTCTTGTTGCTTCGAGAGTAAAAATTTCACTGCTTTGCGCAAGTGCGGGCACGTGTCGTATGTCGATCCGGTCGCAATCAAACCTAAAACGCCAAACCACGTCCCGTAGGTGAAGCAGATCGCCCACGAACCATACCAGCTCCCGTCTTCTTTTTGAATGCTCTTCAAAAAATTTCGGCCGCTTTTACGTGCATTTTCAATGCGAGGAACGATCGGGTGGTCCGGGAACCGTTTGGCGAATTTAGATATCGCTTGGATAGATGCCGACGAGCACTCTACGTACGGGTAATCAATCATAATGTCACCGAACGTTTCCGCGGGGTTTAAAGTTTCCACCCACTTACCGGCTCGAGTGTTTTCGTATGTTGCCCACCCACCGCTGCCTTGCGGCTTAAACCCAATTTTTTGCGTGTTTTGATAACTCAAAATAACATTCACACAATCCGCTAATCGATCGACGGCTATTTTGTTTTCTGGGGCAATTTTAATCAAACCTTGATCTTCCATATCCATCAGTGATAACGCAGCCTTCAAACCCTCGCTCGAGCAATCAGAAATGGGCCATCCGTGATCTCTCGTGCTAAACGGCCAAGCGCCTTTGGAGATGTGTCGGTAATATTTCTTCAATTCCGGCGCGTCGTCTCTCACTTGACTATCGTCGATGTATTTAGCCGCGTCGCCCAAACATTCATTAAAGCTTTTAGACAAGCCAGTTGCTTCAATTGCTTGCACCGCAAACGCGCAATCCCAGAGTTGACTGCCGTTGTATCCTTGCATTTTCATGCCGTCTTCGGCGACCCATGAATAATCCCAAAATCTCGGCATGTGCTTTTCCACACCTTCTGTGTCGCCGCTGAAGTATCTGCACAAACAGTTGAACACTTTGTTAACAGGACCAATGTCCACGTATCTCGTGTTTTCGTCTTCGTATACCACGTGCTTCAGCGCCTCTTTGTTCGCCCACTTGCGCAAAGGCGAACGGAGTAAAATGGGTTCGACTTTTGAAAGCGCACCCCACAATAGATCTTGCAATAACGGGTGTGGGTAATACAAATCTTCTTTCGCACACTCGTTTCTCGCTTTGTTCCAGTTAATCGTGTTGTACTCCTGGCAATACAATTCCGTCTTCAAAGCCTCACTGATCAGGTTTCTGGGTTCAATTTGCGCGCGTTTGCCGTACAAATAGGACATGGGTAAATATACCATTCTACAGTGACACCAATAACGCCCCGGGTGCGCTGGAAACCAATACGGAAGCAACCAGCACTCCGGCGGAATTGGATTCAAACCTTTCCACTCGTAACATCCCAGCATCGCTAACCAAAACTTCCCCCAACTCGGAGTTTTCGTCGCCCCTCCTCGTGTTTTAATCCACTGTTGCATTTTCCTTAACGTTTCCGACGATTCCAGCTCTTCGCCTAAACACCTCAGCGCGACGTACGTCAACACGGACCCGAACATCGTCGAGTGGCCTTCGATGTGCAACCCAACGCCGCCGTCTTCGTTGACGTGATTTTCCAAGTATCGTTTCATTTCCACTTTCACGTGTGCCGGTAACATCTCTTTCTCTTTCTTCATAATTTTCATCGCTATTATTAATCCAGGCATGAGAAACATCGGCCCACCGTAATCGGACGGCCAATGTCCATCTGGATGTTGCTGACCTTGGTAATACTCCACGCCAGCTCTCAACGCTCGCTTCGTTTCCTTTGTGACCGACTTTTCGTCGATGATAACGTCCGCGCTCGGCGGCGTCGTTTTCCTCTCTCTCTTCCTCTCTTTCCTTTGCGCATCAAACGCATCTCTCATCAGCGCGTCTTTGCTGTGTTTTTGCGCGGACCTGTTCTCTCGAAACTCTTTCCGTCGTTCTTCCTGCTTTTGGACGTCTTCCTCGGACGCGTTCGCATCGAATTCCCACGTTTGTCGACCGACGTGCGCGTTTAACGTGCGCAGTTTTCCCTCGGCATCCAGGTTGCCTCGGGAGCACACCAGTTTCCACATTATTTGATGTCGTCAAGTCTTCGGGTCGTCCACTGGTTTCCAACAACGCCTTTCGAGACGGCCGACGAAAAAAAAAGGACGCAAAGGGTGGCCGTCTTCGTTTTCTTCGCGTTCCTCCTTTTCGTCTTATTAGGGGTCGCGTTTTGTCGCGCTTTGTTCGGAGAGTGGACGAGACCCCGATGTGACGAATGTCGACGATATATCTGATTTTCGTTTGTCATTTTTTGTCTTGGAAAACAATTCCCTAATTTAGGGTCTCAAGACAAAATTTTTTTTGTGGCTCATGTGGGCTCCCTCGATTTTATTCGTGGCGTCGAAGACACCAAAACGAGAAATAACGAACTCTTTTTTCTCTCTCTTTTTCTTCACTTTCCAACGAAAAAAAGTGTTCCGAATTTCCGCGCGAAGAACCACGACGCGACCGCGCGAGACGTGCGGCATCAATGTCGTCGTCGTCGTCTCTCGCATTCGGAGCGTCGGCGCTGTCCGCACGGCACGCGGCGACCCGCGGGAGTTGCACGGTGCGCGATTCTCGTTCTCTCATTTTTTTTTCTTTTCTTTTCCGCGTAAAGAATTTGTGGGGGGAATTTTGGTTGAGATTCGTTTCGCGCGGGTATTTTTTTGCGCGATGTGGGGGAGGGAGATGCGGTTGATCGCGACGTTTTGGATCGGTTTCGTGGGATACGGTATTGGAAGGGTGATCTCCGACCAAACGTGGTGGATTTTATCGTTCGGGAGCCATCGAACTCGCGCGCGAAATTCACGCGCATATCCATTAATCTTTTTTATATTCTGACCTTTCTTCTTTTATTCAAAATCCGAAAACAGACGCGCGCTCAGCAGCAGCAACAACGACAAAAGGAAGGCAGATTTATCGCTTTTACTTCCCGCTCTGTCCACCAATCTTCGGTTGTCGTCAAAGCATCGGAAGATGACATCGATCTCGATGACATCGCGCAAGCGATTGAGGAACTCGCCAAGGAGAATGAAAGGCTTCGCATGAGTTTGGAAGGGGAAGAGGCTGAGGAAGAAGCTGAGGCGACTATGGCCGCGACGGCGGTGGCGACGCTACCAAAGCCGGCTGCCGCTGCTGCTCCAACTACTACACGCGATGATGCTGATTCGGTGAAACCAGCCAGCTCTGGCGCTGTTTCCGCGTTTGGTGTCCCAGAGTTGACCGAGGATCCAAAGAGACACCGAGGATTCAAGTTCCCGCCGTTGGAGGGCGACGGCTTCGGCGTCTGCGCGGTAGACGGTACTTTGGAGCACCACAAAGGTCACTTGGGTCACAGGTGGGAAAAGTTCAAGAACTTGAGACAAGCAATCGAAGACAACGAAGAAGGAGGGATTGAAGGGTTTTCCAGAGGCTACGAGAAGATGGGATTCACTAGAAATGAGGAAACCGGAGAGATTACGTACAGAGAGTGGGCGCCAAGCGCAAAAGCTGCGTGCTTGTTTGGTGACTTCAACAACTGGGCCACCGATGCAAACGGGTTATGGATGAATAAGAATGATTTCGGCGTGTTTGAGGTGACGGTGCCGCCAAATGCGGACGGGTCGCCGGGTATCCCGCACGGCTCGAGGGTGAAGATTCACTTGGAAACGCAAGACGGTTCGTGGGTTGACAAGATTCCGGCATGGATTAAGTTCGCCGTGCAAGCGCCGGGGAACATTCCGTTCGATGGTATTTACTACGATCCGCCGAAGGAAGAACAATACGAAATGAAATGGGCGAGACCAGAAGCTCCGGAAGAGTTGAGAATTTACGAAGCGCACGTCGGCATGTCCTCGAGAGAGCCAAAGATCAACTCCTACATCGCTTTCGCAGACGAAGTGTTGCCGAGAATAAAAAACTTGGGGTACAACGCGGTCCAATTGATGGCGATCCAAGAGCACGCGTACTACGCGTCTTTTGGTTACCACGTGACGAACTTTTTTGGCGTCTCCTCTCGATGCGGTACTCCGGACGAGTTGAAGTATTTGGTCGATAAAGCGCACTCCATGGGCATTTCTGTTTTGATGGATTTGGTGCACTCGCACTCTTCGTCGAACGCTACCGATGGCATCAACATGTTCGATGGCTCGGATGGGCAGTACTTCCACAGCGGGCCGCAAGGTTACCACTGGATGTGGGATTCTCGATGCTTCAACTACGCCGAGTGGGAAGTCTTGAGATTTTTGTTATCCAACTTGAGGTACTGGATGGAAGAATTCAAATTCGACGGCTTCCGTTTTGATGGCGTCACGTCTATGATGTACAAACATCACGGTCTACAAGTTGCATTTACAGGCAACTACGACGAATACTTTGGCATGGCCACGGATGTGGACGCCATGGTGTACTTGGCATTGGCAAACGACATGTTGCACACGTTGTACGACGGTAACGTAACGACCATCGCAGAAGATGTTTCCGGTATGCCAACGTTGTGCCGACCTGTTCATGAAGGTGGCGTTGGTTTTGATTACCGTTTACAAATGGCCATCGCAGATAAGTGGGTCGAAGTCTTATCCGAATGGGGTTCAGATGAAGGATGGGAAATGGGCAACTTGGTGTTTACGATGGAGAACCGCCGATATGGCGAGAAGTGCATCTCGTATGCAGAATCGCACGATCAAGCGTTGGTCGGGGATAAAACGACGGCTTTTTGGCTCATGGACGCGGAAATGTATACGAACATGTCCACGCTTTCGGCGGATTCGCCAGTTATTACCAGAGGTATCGCTTTACATAAGATGATTCGTCAATTCACCATGGGTTTGGGCGGCGAAGGCTACTTGAACTTCATGGGCAACGAGTTTGGTCACCCGGAGTGGATTGATTTCCCTAGAGGAGACCGCGTGGAAGCATCAACCGGAGAATTCATCCCTGGTAACGGCAACTCCTACCACTTGTGCCGCAGACGCTTCGATTTACCGGAAACGGACCACTTGAGATACAAATTTTTAGAAGCGTTTGACGCGAAAATGAATCGCGTCGCTGGTTTCTTCAAATACATGGCGAGCGACCACCAATACACGAGCTTAAAAGACGATGGCGACAAGATGATTGCGTTTGAAAGAGGTGATTGCGTCTTTGTCTTCAACTGGCACCCGTGCAACTCGTACTCGGACTACCGCATTGGTTGCAAGAAAGCTGGCAAGTACAAGTTGGTGTTGAGTTCGGACAACCCCGAGTTTGGCGGCTGGGATAACTTGTCCACGCATCACGACAACAGCTACTTTGCGGACTCCACCGCGCACAACGGTCGCCCGGCGAGTTTCCAAGCATACATCCCGTCTAGAACGGTTGCGGTGTTCGCTTTGGAAGAAGACGTCGAAAGAGTCGGGTACACCTATGGCGAGGAGTACGTTTCCAGAATCGTCGAGGTCTCCAATGACAACGTATAAAAACAAATCATAATCATTAGGAACACAAGTATACATTCGTATTCGCAAAGAAGCGCGCGGCAAAAGTCATTTTCATTGACAAAGGGGCTAATATATTGTTGTAATAATTCATACTCAGATCTACTTTTTTTCTAACGAAGATTTTCCTTATTTCACCTCTCCTCCTCCTCCTTTTTCATCCATGCTATCCTTCGCCGCTTTTTTCTTCCAACACGCGTTGGAAATTTTCCTCACGATACCCATATAAAACGCGCCTTTATTCTTTATCTGTTTCGTGTTGCCCATCTTCGTCGTGAACTTCCGAATTTCATTCGCCGCTTTCTCGCACACGTCCCTCGGAAGCAAACCTAAAAATGATTTCAATCGATCGTCAAAGTCGTTCTCTTTCAACGTCCCTTCGCTATTCTCGCACACATGTTTAATCACCACCTCCACGTCGTCCGGTGCAGTCAACACCTTCAACCCTTCCCTCTTCGTTCTCCCTTCCGTTTTCGTGTTCACTTCTTTCCCTTCTTCCTTCTTCGCGCGTCGCACCGACTTCGGTTCCTGATACGTCTTCCTTTCGCATCTCTCCACTGTCACCGGCCTGCCTCGAAATAGCGTGTCGTGCAACTTCATCGCCTTTTTCGCCGCCTTTGCCGTCGTAAAATCCACGAACGCGAATCCTTTAAATTTCTTCTGTTTCCCGGGCGTGCCTTCGCCGTCGCCTCCAGCCATTCGAATTTGACCGATATCTCGCCCACATCCTTGCCTGTTTAAGTTCGCTTTCAACCAAGGTAAGATATCTTTCGCTTTCGTATCGAACGGCATCTGTCCAAAAAACAACGTGTGGATTTCGTTCTTCTTCGTCTTCGTTTGCGCGTCGACGTCCGTTGCATCTTTCTTCTCTTCCTTCTTTTCTTTCCGTCGTTTCTTTTCGCCGCCATCACCATCATCATCATCATCATCATCATCATCAAACGTCTCTTCCTCTCTTTCCCTTTTCGTCTTCTTCGCTTTTTTTTTCTCCCTCTTGTGCTTCTCTTTCGACTTTTCCTCCGCGAGCTCTTCGAACTCGTTCGTCGACATCGCGACGTCCTTCTGTTGCGAGGGTACTACTTCGTAGACTTGGACTCGTGTAGTATTATGAATAACAAAAACTATGGCGCATTTTTCCCTTTGATGTCGATGCCGTTTTCCCTTAAACTCTCCAACACGGCGGACAATTTCCCTCCAAAACGTCTCCTTTTCGAGACGAATCTCGATCGTTTCGCGCTGTATTTCTCGTTCTTTTTCGAGTCGTTCGCGCGCAAACCGTCGAAATCGATCGACTCCAACGGGATTTTCTTCAATCGCTCGGCCAAGAGCGCGCCGATGCGCCTGCACGCGCGCTTATCGGACGTCGATTGGAAAGGCATTCTTCTCTCGCTACTACTGCTACTACTGCTGCTGCTGCTGTCCCTGCCTGTTTCCGCGCTTCCGTCGTTTCCTTCGACGAGTCTCTTCTTCCGTTGCTCTAACGTCGACGCCGAGGCGACGACGTGCCCGTCCGACGGGCGAACGACGCGACCAACCACGTGGCGATTGCTGAAAAACACCTGCAAACGATGCAACGCTTTCATCGCAGGGGCGACACGAGTAAAAGACGACGACGACATCGTGCAAAAATCGCCGCCCTACTAATCTTCTTCTTCGCGTCGCGTATCCCTCGCGCGCCTCCGCGTGTATCCGCGAACGCCGTCGTCCTCTCTTTCCGTTTCTCGCCGCCGCCTTCTTTTATCCGGGTGTACGCCCGACCATCAATCCACACGAAGGAAGGCGGTGTTGTGATGATGATGATGATGCTTTTGGAGCTTTTGGAAGACAATTTTGGTCCTTCTTTCCAAAGGCCTCTTTTTTTTCTCTTCGGTTCATTTAAGGTGTCATTCACTTTTTGAGTCCTTAAATGTCAAAGTTTTGCCTCTCTTTTTTTTTTCTTTTTTTTTTGAAAGCCAACAGCAAAAAAACGCCGCTTTCCTCCAGGGACGAATTAACCTCATCGCTGGTGACACGGCATCTTTGACGCCCAAAAAAACCGCCCTCACGCGAACTCGAGAAGGACGGACGACGCGCGGATTCGAGCGCGGATTCGAAAAAATAACTCAGTTTTTCCGCGTGTTTTTTTGGACGCGCGACGAAAAAAACGTTTGGGAGAGAGAATCGACCCGCGCGTTTGTGTGATCGATTGTGCTTTTTTTTGCTTGTGTGTGCGGAATTGCACTTTTTGAACCGAAAAAAGCGTAACATTCCAAGGGGACGAATTCCGTCCGAAAACGCGCGCAAACCGGTCTCCGTCGCACCTCGCGGGTCTTTCGCGTACGCGTCGCGCGGGAAAACGCGCGGTTTCATCGAGCGGACGCGTCTTCGAGCGGGCGCATCCTTCGCGAGACGGAGTAAAGCGGAAGGAAACGCGCGCATCGCGAGGGGCGAGACGAGTCGAATCGTCGGAAAAAGTTCCTCCCTTGTCGGAGAGGAACCGTTGGGTCGGCATTTTTGATATTTTTTGGGATATTTTTAAGGAGGCAAAAAAACCCATTTGTACAGGGACTTTTGGACCCCCCTTTGGAAGAAAGAGAGAAGAAGAAAAAATATTCGAACGACGACGAGCAACATGGCGAATACTACCAACAACAGCAACGAAAAAGATAATAACGGATCCATTCCGACGTCGTTCAACAACGGCCCGGGCCGAGAGAGGTTTTATAACACCATCAAGTTTGATTCGAGCGGAGATTTGCAACGCGCGACTGAGATCGACGAAAGGATGATTCGAGAGAAGTACGACGAAGACTCCGAGTTGGTCGATTTGGAGAGGGAGATCTTGACTGGAGATGAAGACGAAAACAGAGGAATGAAAATGGAAGGTGCCAAATCGATGTCTATGAAAGGACGCGGACATATGCCGTCTAAGTTGGGGAGTACCGCGGGGAAGATGGTCGCCAGAACGGGTCAACGAGGAGCGCAAGTGAAAGAGATAATGGAAAGTGATAACGAGAATAAAAACCACAAAAAAGAAAAAGATACGGAAATAAACAAAGAATCGAGTGTGGGTAAAGGTGGGAGTAATGAAGCCATCGCAACCACGGCAGCCACTGGTGCAACTGCGACGAAAAAGCAAGACTCTGGCTCAAACGATGGCTCAAACAAGCTCTCGGAGTCTAACGAGTCCAAGTTATTACGTTCTCAGCAGCAACGGGGAGTTAAGAACTCTAGCGGAAGTGGTGGAAGTGGCGATGGGAGCGACGATAATAACACAAAGAACAAAATAAAGAACAAAACCTCCGGAGACGAGAAGATGATGATTATCAAAGAAAATGGAACCAACGAAAACGCCACGGAGATGAATGAAAATGATTTGTTATGCGACTTTGGCGATGAAAAACAACCTATGGTAGTCGCCTCGCCGAGAAAGAAGTGTAAGTCCATATTTTCTTCGAATCTTAATGAATCTGGTGATGGTGATGCTCGCGGAAAGAATAATAATAAGCCGAACGATGGATATCGCCAAGGGGGAAGAAATTACATGCAAAAACAAGGGGACAAAAATGTAAAATTAATAAAGAGCAAAGATAATAACCATTCAAATGATAACTCGAACGGCTCGGGAAAACAAGGAGGACGACAGCACAGAAATGTAATGCGCGCGCCGAAACGAAACGATTCAAGCAGTGACGATATGATCATACCGGACGAAGAGGAAACCAAGAACGCTAATCTACTCTCCGAGTGTGATAATCTCTTCGTTCCACCGGTCGCGCCTTTGTTTAAACCACCAAATCATGCGGTTGCAGGTAACGAGGCAATGCACAAGTTAGCTTCAGTTAACATCGATGTAAATGATGGCACAAATGTCAAGGCGATGAGTATTACCACAATCGACGACTCGTTGTACGATCAACAGTTCCAAATTGAACCAGAACTTTTAAGTGCCAGGCCTGGATCTGACGATTCGTTTAGACTGTTCGATCCGGCTGCGATGCAAGGAAAAAGCAACGAAGGTAGCGACGAAGGCGAACAGCCTGCTTCGGGTAGAGGTAGACGACGATGCTCCAATGGGCGAAATACGAATAATAAAAGCGATAGCACTAGAAAAACGAGCGGTTCGGACAATTCCTCCTACAAAGAAGGCAACGGATCGCCAGAGAAGGAAGATAATATTACGGAAGAAAGCGATAGTGATGTGGACATCTCGAACAACGATCTGTCCGACGAAGACGTTTACGAAGCCGACTACGACGATAAGGAACGTTTGATTGAACATTTGGAAGATGATTTGGGTGAGAATACGAACAATCATCTCGATGGTCGACCTTTGATTACAGGTAATATGAACAATGCTGGACAGACTATGCCGGGATTACTCTTGAACGGCCGGCGAGCACAAAGAGGTCGACCATCTAGGAATCAGACTGTGGCGCCTTCTCGCGGGGTTAGTCGAAGGAAGAAGAATTCGAACACTACAAAAGGAGAGTCAAATGCCAAAAATTCCAAGAATAACAAATCGTCCTCTTCGTTGGCAACTTTAACGACGATGCTTCCAAACAAAACAAATCGTGGGGACGGAAATGGTAAAGCGAAAAGTGTTGCAAAGATGTTTGATGATCGCGGCGAGTTCACAGTCGCAAAAGTGGATATAAAGTCTTCGAAGAAGCGCGGCAAGCAAGCGAGCGGTTCGAAATCCAACGCGAACAACAACAAAATGATTGGTAAACGCAATTTGTCAAGTGCGATGGCGAAATCTGGTTCCGATAACGCGCCGAGTAAGCGCAGCCGAAAGAATGGAGATAGCGATACTAAATCATTGTCGTCCAGCGGAAAATCTGAAGGATTACAAACGAGCGTTTTGGGTAATGCGGTCGCTGGTGCATCAAAACCAGCAGGAACTACCGTCGTGCGTGGTCGCGAACCGAGTGCTCAAGGTGGTCCTCGACGTTCGAAACATCACAACCCGTGGGGATTAGACGAAGCGCAGGCTTTGATCGAAGGTGTCTCTAGGTGCGGCGGTGGTAAATGGGCCGATATCAAGAAACTCGGGTTTCCGGAAATTGAACATCGCACCGCGGTTGATTTGAAAGACAAATGGCGTAATTTGCTTCGAATCGCAACGTTACCGACGCCGTCTGGTCGAGAAACCACTAGTAAATCGGGCGGCGACAAGAAGCGAGAGATCCCGAGAGCTATGTTAGATCGAGTTCGAGAACTGGCCATGCAACACGCGAAGAACAAAGAGCGTGAGTTGGCGGCAAAGGCGGCGCAAGCGCAAGCGCAACAACGAGGATGAAAATGATGAGATTTTTTCATGTGATGTTTGTATTATAAGCCGTGTACGTGTGTGTGTTTTATCTATTCATAATAATCACAATGAACATCAAATCGAACCCATTTTTCTGTTTACTTACCGAACTCCTTCTTCAAACGCTCAATCGCAGTTTCCAAGTTGTCTCTGTGGCAAAACGCGGACATTCGGACGAATCCGTCCCCAGTTGGGCCAAAACCAGCGCCCGGCGTGGTGACGATATCTGTCTTCGTCAAAATTTCCGTGAACACTTCCCACGAGTCTCTTCCGTCAAAGTCAACCCACACGTACGGCGCATCAACTGCCCCATAAACTTTAAAACCTAATTCTTCAAACGTTTTCTTCAACATTTTGGCGTTTTCCTTGTAAAATCCGACCGTTTCTTGCATGGACTTCCATCCTTCGTCCGACAATGCAGCCAAGCCCCCGCCTTGCGCGACGTTCGAGGCGCCGTTGAACGCCGTGGCCATACACCTGTTCCAGTCAAATCTGACCGACGAACCGTCCGCAAACTTTAACGCCTCCGGAACGACCGTCCAACCTAATCGCAAACCAGTAAACCCGGCGTACTTGGAGAACGAGCAACTCTCGATGCAACACGTCTCCGCGCCTTCGATTTCAAAAATCGTCTTGGGGCAATCCGGATTTTCAATGTAAAATGCATAAGCGGCATCAAAGATGACAATTTGACCATTCTTGTTCGCGAAATCGACCAACTCTTTGCACTGCGCTCTTGTCGCCGCCGCACCGGTCGGGTTATTCGGAGAGCAAAAGAAGATGATGTCCGCTTCCTTGGCGGCTTCCAAGTTTGGAAAAAAATCGTTGCCCGGAACACATTCCATGTAGACGATGTTTTCGTATCGTTTCGTTTTTTCATCGTAGCCAGTGCAGTGTCCGTTGATGACAGACGAATCCACGTAAGCGGGATACGCTGGATCCTGCACCGCAACCTTTCTACCTGGACCAAACATCTGTTGCATTCTGGAAATGTCGCACTTCGACCCATCCGAAACGAAAATCTCGCTCGCGTTTATCTTCGTGTTCTCGCTGTAGAAGCGTTTCACAATGGCATCTCTGAGAGGTTGTTGTCCAGCCTCCGAGCCGTACCCGCCGGTCTTTTCGTACCCGGCGACCGTGCCTAACGCCAGCGCCGCATTTGCCATGCCAGAGACGATCGGTGCTGGGATTGGTTCCTGTTGTGCGGAGATGAAGAAACCGCCAGCGGTGAGCGCGCGCTCGCCCGAAAACTGCTCGTCACACCGATTTCGCGAACGACACGTAAGAGTAATCGAAAGGATAAAATGAGTGACCGCGAAAAAAAGAGCGCGGTCGTTCCTCACGCGCAAAACCGTACCGTCGTATCTCCGATCCCTAAGCTAATAATCTTCGCGTCTGGGTTCTTTTCCAAGTGCGCGTTGCGGATTCTCGCGATTTCTGGGAACAGGTACCCCGCTTGAAGTTGTCCCATGTTGGGATTTCTCGACACGTTCGACGCCGTCACTTTCCCCACGTCTGCGATTTTTTTTGGAGTCTGTTTTTTCTTCGTCGAAAAAAACGCGCGATTCACTCGTCCCCTCCTCCTGGACGACGAAGTGTACGAAGACGGAGTGGCGGCGGTGTCGTTACACCCCCCGGTGAGAAAAGTGGTCGTCGATGCGTGCGCTGCGGAGAACATGGTCGATGGTGATGTGATGATGATGATGAGATAATGATGATGATGATGATGAAAAGAAGAAAAAAAACACGCGATTGGGTTTAGGGTATCGAGTTTAGGGTAACTAACTCAAGAAGAAAAAAAAAGGAGGTGCGTTTGCCTCCTCTCGAGTAAAATTAGTGTGTCCCACAAAAGAGAAGGACTTTTTGATTACCAACGCTTTTGAGACAGATCTAAGATTAAGATTCTGAATATAGCGTTACTCCTTCTCTTCATCGGATTAGAGGCTTAGTATATAGTAATCTTTCGAATACCACGGTAAGAATATTCGCTCTTTTCTCCGTAGCTTTCTGGTGATCGAAATACTATGTGCAAGAGAGTTTCTTTTGCATCATTAATTAAAGCCTTGGCCACATAATTACACATCATCACTCCTCCTTTGCGATCGATATCGATCGATCCAGAGACGACGACGACGACGCCTTCTTTGCCCTACGAAGAAGAGCAAAAAAAAAGGTGGTGGTGGTGGTGGTGTTTCTTTGTGCGAGCAGAGACCCACGCGCTGCTGGTCGTGAAAGGAGTCACTTTTGACGACGACGACGACGATGCGTGGGAGCACGGTGCGATGTGCAATGGCTGTGCGCCAACCGCCGCCGCCGCCGCCTCGACGCGACGCGTATTCCCTCGAAACGCGACGCGCGCGATGTTGGCGGCGCTTTTCGAGTGTGTGCGTTCTTGTTCTCTTTCTGCGTCTTCTGTGCGTCTGCGCGTCGTCCAAAACGACGACGATGGCGATGGCTTTGACGGGAAAGGAAAAGGAGGACGCTCTTTTGTCCGAATTGAAGTCGAGATTGCGCGTCGAAGAGATAACGCCGCACGTCGAAGCGCTGTCGCACTTTTCGACGACGACGACGAGCACCGAGTCGAAACGAAGAGGAGGAGGAGGAGGCGAAAACGGAGTGACGAGACTCGTGTACACGAACGACGACGCGCGAGCGAGAGAGTACGTGAAAATGCTGATGCAAAAAAACGGTTTGACCGTCAGGGAAGACGCGATGGGGACTATTTTCGGCCGCTTGGAAGGCGCGGAAACTGTGAAGAAAAGAGGAAAGAAACGAGGGAACGTCGTGGGGTCTGGATCACACACGGACGCGATTCCTTTGAGTGGGAAGTACGACGGAGTTTATGGCGTTTTAGGCGCTATTGAAGCGTTGGGAGCTTTGAAACGGGCCAAGTTTCAACCGAGGCGCCATCTCGAGGCGGTTATGTTTAACAGCGAAGAACCGAGTCGGTTCGGGATGGCGTGTTCCGGGTCGAGAGCAATGGGTGGAGTGTTAGACGCGGAAAAATTACAGACGTTACCGGACGTGCTGAACACGTCGAAGTCGTTTTTTGATGCCGCGACGCAAGCCGGGTACGGGAGCGAGTGGCGAGGAGAGGACGGAAGCAGAGCGCGCACGGCAAAGGAAATGGTTGAGAAATGTTCGTTGATGCCAATGGATTCGCACTATTATTCGTTCGTGGAGTTACACATCGAACAAGGCCCGGAGTTGGAACACGAAAATTTGGATATTGGGGTCGTTACGGCTATTGCTGCACCGGCGGCGATGGAGATTACCTTTGAAGGAGATGGAGGCCACGCGGGCGCGCAGTTAATGCACTTAAGAAACGACGCGGTCGTTGCCGGGTCCAAATTGGCCGTCGCTGTGGAGAAGTTCGCGAAACAATCGGGGAGTAGAGACACGGTTGCCACGGTTGGTGGATTTACTGTTAAACCAAACGCGATTAACTCGGTTCCGCGAAGCGCAGTTTTAGAGATTGACGTGCGAGATATAGATTTGAAACGCAGAGATCACGTGGTGCAACAGATTAAGAACGCAGCCAAGGAAATCGCTGCGGAACAAAATGTGAGAGTGGACGTGCGAATAATAAACAAAGATGATCCGGTCACGTCTGGGGACAGTGCGATGAACGCGGTAGAACTCGCCGTGACGCACTTGGGACATTCCATGAAGCGCATGGTCTCGAGAGCGTACCACGACACATTATTCGTTGCCAAAGCTTGTTCAAATGTTGGAATGATTTTCATTCCATGCTACAAAGGCTACTCGCATCGACCGGACGAGTTTTCCACCGAAGAACAAATGCGTAAAGGCGTCGAAACGTTAGCACTGACGATGGCGAAACTTTCTAGAGAGTCCTCGAGTATCGATGACATAGACGAAGAACACGCCAAGCTCCCGTTTTTCGTTCCCGACCGAGACGGAGAAGGAGAAGGAGAAAGAAGCGCAGAACGAGGTAGCGATCATCTGCGAGATCCCTCGCTGGAAGAACGACGCCGTCCAAACGACGAGTTGTGATGCAGAAAAAATGAAGCGTACGTAGTCCCGTATTTCTTTCCCACGCCAACTCCATCGACGACGCTCCTTTTCCCTGTCCGCTCCGGCGGTCTCCTTTCGCGGAAATAGGTGGACTCTCGTCCCTCAAAACATTGTCTTCATTTTGTGTGATCTCGTTTCCTCTACTTCTTCGCCGCGCGAGCGTGCATACACGCATAGAAAAAGGCACCATGTCATCGTGTTCGATTGCATCTAATTGCATGTTCTTCTCCTGTCGAACGTCCCCCGTAGCGACGTGTTCGTCGTCGTCGTCGTCGTCGTCGTTCGCTCGCGGTGTTCGCAAAGGCGCTTTGAGATGTCCGACCCTGAAGAGACGAGGACGACGCGCGTCGTCGACGGGAAAGGTCTTCGCGGTGTTATCCGAGGAGGACAACCGAGCGCAAATCTCCGACTGTCAAAAATACGTCTCGGATTTGAACCAAATGAACGTGAAACTACCGCTGATACGCCGTTACATCGCAGGCACGAAGAACGATTTGAAGGTGCTGCAAAGCTTTCAAGACATGTTGGCTGGAGAGCGCGCGGTGGAAGACGACGAAGAGGAAGAGAAGCGACGGGAGAACGTGTTGGTACTGCTGAACGACTTACGACTAGAAAAAGCGGAGGAGGAACAGTTTTGGCTGGAGCAAGGCAAGGATAAAGTGAGGAGCACTTTAACGGATAATGCAGTCGGGTTGAGCGAAGACGATAAGGTGGAAGTGAGTCAAATGTTAGCTACGGGGACGATGTTCGCGGTGCAAGGCGCGGTGTGGAACGCGATTTTGTTGTTGTTGACGGTTGCAGGTATTTTGTTGTTCGTGGGGAGAGGTGATGTGAATGTAGCGACGCCAGGGGCGACTGAATCGATTGGTTACTGAAGTTATATTGTTTTAATTCGCATGCCTACCTACACATACTTCTATAATTTAGTATTTCTATGCGATTTCTTTCACGCGTAGAGCGCATAAACCGACGCTGCTTCTCTGCGGACATCCGGCGAGCGATCTTCCAACGCAGTTTTAATAATCGATTCGCACGTTTCTTTTACGTTATCATTCGATTTCGCAGAAGAAGAGTTCGCAGTTTTTGCTCGCGAAAGCATAGCACCAACCGCTTTTATTGCTTCAATTCTAAGTGCAGCAGGAGCGCTGTTCCCAACTTCAATCAACGCTTCCCTCGAAGCTCGTAAAAATTCGTCGTCGTATTTTTTCTCTCCAGTGCTTACCGATGCTCCAGCGGAAGTGAACAGACCTCGGAACATTCGAAATGAAGCGACTCGATTTTGCCACGATTTACCGACCGCGGAGTGCTCGATTGCGATACGGTAGAGGGCGAAGCGCATGTCTGAAGAGGCGACGTTTAATTCACTAACGACGCTTAAACATTCCATGCCGCGTGCCATGAACGCCGTTTTCGATTTGTTCTTCTCGAACCGTTCCGCCTCAGCGTCTGCGCCATCCGTTTCCATTTCATCTTCCTCGCCATCACTCTTCGTGATTCTGGACGCATTACCATCGACATTGCTCACCCGCATAGCAAGGTTCGATACGAGCGCTCCAACAAAACTTTGAAACTTTTCATTCTTCACGAACGACGACGGCGCGACATTTTCCTCCTCGCCTGGGCCGCTCGCCACTAAATGTTCGAGGACATTCTTCAAAGCTTCCACGCCGGCCACGGAAAAACTGTCGTCTTTACTCTCTATGCACTTTAATAGACGGTTTAAGGCTTCAAACGACGTTCCCGTAGCGTCTTCGTTACTTCCATTTCTTTCAACCATCGCCATGGAAATCATCGCTTTCAACACATCGCCCAACGCAATCGCCAAATCATTTTTTCCTTTAAATGCGCGATTCGATCGCAATTCGTTGGAAAATACTGCTAAAATGTCGCGCATCATTTTTTCTTTTTCAGCATTCATCTCGTCCGTATTGTTTATCGACGGATTTTTGGTGCTGAAACTCGTACTTTTCATCGCCGACGATATCGTCCTCGCCGCTCTCGATTTAAGCGAATAGTTCGATCCCTCCAAGTGTGGCTTCAAGAAGGTTTTCCAGAGGTTTGGAAAGTGTTTGCCAATAACAGAACCGCCTCCGGAAGCACCGGCACCACCTCCGCTCAACTCTTCCCACGCACTTTCCCAACACTTCGCAACGGATGCGTTTTCATCGAACGTTCCAAAATACGCCAACGGGAGCAAATCGTCCTCGAAATCTTTCAAGCACTCGACGCCTCGAGAATCTTTGGCAATTTCATAGATGATTTCAGCAGCCGCTTCGCGATTCGAAGTGTTGCTACTGCCATCGTTAGCAAGTTTCAAGACGTCTGCGATTGTTTTCTCCTGGCGTTTGAGCGTGGCGAAACGTAAACACGTCGCGAATGTTTGGCAGTATTGCCGAAAGACGATTTTTGAAGATGCGCCGCCGGAGGACACGCCGTTCAGAACGTCTGGAGATGCGAGTAATGCTTCGCAAATTTTACCAGCAAAAAAGCCTTTTACTGCATCTGGTCGTCTAGCACATAATCGAACGCAAAACCGACCCGCGCCGACTTTCGTGTTCAAACCTAACCCTTTCTTAAAAATGTTCGAAAACACGGGCGCTAACAATTTTGTCTCTTCTAAATCCACGTGTTGAATAAACGCGTCCAAGGCATCCGAAACGATCGAGTTCGAGCTCGCTTGAACGCGCGCGTTTTGGAAATTTTCAATCGCAGAGTTGTTCCCGTTAGCATCGGTATCATTTCCGAACATTGCGGTAACTCTTTGTTCGTAGTAGTTCAATCGCGTGTCCTCAAATGTCGATAACGCCTCTAACAACGCTTCCACTGCCGTCACGCAGTGCGGCTTCAAAGCCTCTGCGGGAGCTTTCTTCAAGATTTCACACGCGACGAACAAAGAAAGTTCTCTCGCAACTGAAGAGTCTGATTTCAATCCCTTCTCGAAAAGCTGTGGAAGAATCAAAATGCACGCCCTCTTTGCGATGTCTCTCTTTTTGTCACGCGTGGCCGAAGCCAATGAATCCCCTATTTGATTGGCATCAGTCAATCGTAAAGATAACGACCTCAATGACTTTACAAACATCATTCCACGGATTCGAACGGTTTCTTTAATATCGTCTGCAACTCTAAATGCAATGGTCCACGCTTCTGCGATCTTTTTCTCGACTATATCGAACGTCTTACCGGCACCGCCGCTCGAGAACAACTCGGCTAAGGCTTCAGCGGCGGATTGCCGCACCCTCCATTCACGGGAGGAGCAATCGAGAAGAAGTCGTTCGCAAATTTGATCGAACATTTTCACCGATAAGTCAGATGCGACGACCATCGTAGAAGTGCTCTCGTTGTTGTTATCACTCCCTTTCTCTGCGACGACGAGGGTTTGCCACGCTGCCTCGGCAGTTTCTCGCATGTTCAAATTGACGTCTTTCCGCAACCGATATAAGCGAGGGGCAAGTTGTTCACTGTGAGCAGATAACGAAATGCCTGCTTTTTTCGCGATTCTCGCGATACCGGCACCCGCAGAAGCAGCGCGATTCACTTTCTTCTGATGATTTGAAATCTCCATAAATTTATACAATAAGTCCGGTTGTCCGATATCAGAGACGACCGAACAAAGCTCTTTGTACGTGCTTAACATAGAGTCACCTCCATCTCTTCCACCACGACCAGCATCAGCAGCTTTCGTCTTTTGTTGTGCTTTTTCTTTCAACGCGTCGTCACCAGTCAAGTTCAAACCGTCTTGGAAAACAACCGTATCGTCGTCGACTTTGGACATCGCGCGTTTCTTTCCTTTATTGCTCGTTTCACCGCTCAAAGCTTTGGTGAGGTTTTCAAGCAGCGTTGCTTTACTCGCTTCATCTCCTCGATCATACAATATCGATAAACCAGAAGATGCCATTTCTTGAGTTGTAGTATTCGTATCGCCGAGTGCCGACAGGAGCGCGTCGTGCGCGTCATCAAAACGGGACTCGAGCAACGGGATGGCGTTCACCTTCGTGCCTTTCTTCGCATGCACATCGTCGTCGTTCGTATCGTCTGCATCGTCTGAAACGATTGATGCAGATGAGATGGCCGGGTTCACGAGTGAGCAAAGGATGGCCGTCGCTCCGCATCGAATTTCTTCGCGCGAATTGAACAAGACCCCTACTTTGAACTCACCACCGTCCTTATCGTCATCGTCGAACAGGTATTTCAGTATAATTTCGCGAAGAGCATTCCGATTACCATCAACTTCGTCCGTCGGAGCGTCGGCGTCCATTTTCACCGAAGATAACCCTTTAGCGTCAATTTTCGTGGACTCGGACTCTTTTAAAGATTCGAATAACTCATCAACTTCTCGGTCAATGTCGCGGACAAACGGCGTCAAACTTGCGTCGCCGCCATCCTTGCTGGCGATATCAGTGCTTAAAATAAGATCCGTTTCACCATAAAATCCCAATTTTACTGCGTCCGCCACTGCAAAGCGAACGTCGTCTTTCTTGACCGTGAGTAACGAAAACAGTTTCTTGACCAGAATTTTCGTGGCATCGAGCGATGTTTCTATCGTGGCGCGGCGACGAAGCGCGCACCCAGCGGCGAAAGCAGCCGCGGCGGCAACTTTTGGTGCGACCAATGCGCGATCCATAGCTTGAGAAAGCGCAGTGATATCGTCGTTCGATATGATAGAAGTGGTGTTCCCACTACACATGTTGTAGGAAACGAATAACGTTCCCAAACACTCGCATCCTGCAATACCTAGCAGGACTTCTTTTGAAGGCGCATCCGTTCGAGGCACATTCAGCATAGCCTTTCGAAAGATGGATTTCGCCGCTTCGTAGCGTTCTGGGGTAAATATACTCTCGAACTTCATTTCTTTGGTCGCTGTAGATATCAATGCACTCAAAGATCGCAAGGCACCGTCGGCGTGTTCTGCGCGTAAGTTGGCGGCTGCCGCTTCGTCGCTTTCGTTCAAAGCGACTGCTTTAGAAGCCGTCTTCAGGAAACCGGAAACGAGCACTTCGACGTCGCTCTCTGCGACGGCATTCAATTTCAACATCGTGCCTATAAGATTTGCCGATGCTTTTCTTGCGATCGCGTCGTCCGTGGTTGAGAAAAACTTTGCGGCGCGAAGGTAGTATTGATAATTATTTTCATTCGCCGCACAAGAAAAACCTTCAGCTTTGTGCGCCGAAAATAGCACGTCGCGAAGTTCAATAAACGCGAGCGAGGCGAGTCTCGGGCCGCTTGTTCTAAGTAAGCAGTGCTTCAAGAATCGAAAATAACTCATGTCGATGGATGCGTCATCGTCACCTCCTTCCATATGAAATCGACGACTTTGTCGAAGAAACTTCAAGAGCGCAAACATCGCCTTTTCCGGCAATGGCGATTGGTCGTCTTCTCTTTGTGGATCTTTCGCTAGGAGGGTGTTCTTTGTTTCCGCTCGATCGAGCATACGTGTGACGGTTGGATACCCATCCTTACTTCTTTTGTTTCGTAAAACAAGCGCCTTGCGAGCGGCATCGCGAATGTCCAGTTCAGGACGCGCGCAATTCAATATACACGCGAAACGCACGGCGACCGAATTGAATCGGAAACATTTTTCACTCCCCGCAAATCGAAGCGCGAGAAGTAACGCTGATTTCGAGCCCGGCGGCGTGATTTTACCGTCATTCGTAACGTCTGGGCTCACATCGGCTGATCTAAAAACAGTCGAAGCGTATCGCTCTAAAACTTCCGCGACGATATATTCCATGGCTAGTTTTTCACCCTCTTTCACAATAGAATCTCCTTCACACGCGCGCAACAACGCGCGACCACACTCAACGATTGAACTTCGAGTATGCGAATCGTATTCATTTTCTATATCGGAAAGCACGCGTTTGAGAAACTCAACCGCATCGATGCTACTCTTTGAAGTAGTTTCTACGATCATCATATCTTGCGAAGACTTGATCAACTCTGGCGCGCGTTCGATGAGATGCCCGAGGGATTGGAAACAGTACCCTTTTAATTCCATGGCACGGATTCGTTCCGACGTCGTCATGTTTGTCGGCGACGACGTTTCTAAAGTATCGAGCGTCATCAAACACGTTTCGAGAAGTTTTGGCGCGGCTTTTTCGAGAACATCTCTTTCGGTATTCCGTAAAACCCAAGCGGAAAATTCCATACCCGACGATCGCAGTTGCTTCGAGCGCGGATTATTCAAAGACGAGGAAATAACCTCGACGTTTTGTGGGAATAAGTTCGCACTAAGTTGCGAGCGCGATAAAACGCGACGCAAAATATTGGAGCGAATTTCATCGCTCGCTGGATGCACTCGACTTTCACTCGGGACACTTTCGTTATCCCCAAGAAACCATCGGAGTTGATGCGTTATGAATGCTTCGTTATTGGCGTCTAAATCCGGATGCGTGCCGTCGACCCCACACCGTTTCTTTAAAACCGTTTCGCCATACGAACGACACGTCTCAGACGCGTCACAGGCTACCGCTAATGCGATTGGAAAGAGCTCTTCTGCAGATACGACGTATTTCTTCACCGTCGTCGGTAGCTCCACTTGCATGGTGTTTTCATCCTCCCCTTCTCTTTCTTCCGTTGTTTCGTTTTCCTTTTTGTCGTCTTCGTACACGCACGCCTCGGCCAAAAATTCTAAAAGAGCTTTCTTTCGTTCTGCTAAAGATTTCAAATCAACACCCACGCGCCATCGACCATCAATAGAGCTCACCATCGACTCTCGCGCTTTTGTGCGCGCCTCTTTATCGCTCACCACCACATCACCTAAAATCTCCTTCAATAAACTTTCGCTCAACCCCGGTCCCGCTCTGTATTCTTCTTCTTCCTCTGCCGGCGCTGCTGCTCCACCAGACGGACTCGCGTTCCCGGCTAACCTCGCCACACCACTAATAAACGCCTCCTCTCTAGCCCTTCTCATCTCTGCGCTTGCAAATTCAACGTCTGCACTAGTACTACTCTTCGCCTTGGCCAAGTTTGGTTGGTATTGCGCCACCGCCAAAACGTGTCGCAAAAACCGCTTCTTCGTTCGCGCGTTGGACATCCATTTCGAAGTATACCCTTCCGGGCTATCGGCGCCGATGACATCGATTGCCACGCGCAAAATATTTTGCACCGTCTGTTCGTCGTTTATACCTCTATCATTAAAAAGCGTCTCCAACAACCTCTCGACGCGCGCTCCTTTCTCCGCTCGTTTCAATCTGCTTCGTTCGAACGCTTTCGTCGCGTACATCATCCCAAAATTTCTCACCAGCGAAGAATCTTTCGCGTTCAAAACGACATCCACCAACCCGTCGAGCGGAAATTCAATTTCTGGCAATCCGTTCGTCCGTTTGTTAATGTGCGTCAGCAATCCGACCGTTTTCTGTTTCGTCAGCGCGTGTGGCGAGGACAGTTGCGCGATGGCCATCGGAAGAAGTTTCGAGAGCGTCTTCTCGAGTTTCGAGTCGTCCAGAAGCGAGATTCTTTGCAACGCGACGTCTAATTGCGCGCACTCGTGCTCTCGCGACGGCACGTTCGTCGTCACGCACGCGGTCTCTCCTCTTTTCTCGTCGTCGTCGTCGTTCATATTTTTTTCCGCGGTCGTTCGTGCTCTTTCTTTCTCACTTTCTTTCTTTCTCTCTTTATTGCGCAAAGCGCGCGTAATCAAAGAGGAGTTCTTCTTCTTCGAGATGATGTTTTTCAAAGTTCGTTACTTCCTGTGTTTAGGGTTTTAAGCTCATAGAGTTAGGGTTTGGGAAGAGGAGACAAAAAAAAGAAAAAAAAATACGCGAAAGAAAGACGTGACTTTTGGATCGCTCATATCGATACGCCTAAAAATATACCCGCTTTGAGGTACATACACAAACCCTCCGTCCAAAATCGAAATCTCCCCGCGCGGTCTCTCCACTGCGTCGTCAACGACCTTTTGCGCCTTCCGAGAGAAGAGAGAGAGAGAAAAGTTTCGCCGAGGACGACGACGACGACGCCAATACTCGTCATGGGCCAAACGTGCTCGACGCCAGGAGAGAAAGAGGCGAGAGAAG
>MDTG01442560.1_pt1 | contig 27256 bp, 21 predicted proteins | sample 811421 | NCBI WGS metagenome assembly MDTG01 (sample SAMN05326645, study PRJNA326480) | marine metagenome | isolation source: seawater | place: Pacific Ocean: South East | collected 2011
TAAATCCAACACAATCAGAAGCGGTCACAATGGTATGCGTAAAAGTAATTGGTAACCACAATGGAATAACCATGGCGGGTTCACATGGGCATTTTGAATTAAATGTTTTTAAGCCTCTTATAATTCACAATATTCTGCAATCCATAGAAATAATGAGTGACTCTGCAAAAACATTTGGGATGTATTGTGTCAGAGGTATTAAAGCTGATAAAAAAAGAATTAGGTATCTTTTGAATAATTCTTTAATGCTGGTCACTGCTTTAGCTCCAAAAATTGGCTACGATCGAGCTGCAAAAATAGCGAAGGCTGCGCATAAAAATGGAACTACTTTAAAAGAAGAAGTTGTTAAAGCTGGATTGATCAAAGAAAAAGATTACGATAAAATTATGGATCCATTAAAAATGACTAAACCAAAATAAATTAAATTATTTCCAATATAAAAATTTTAATTTTTTCCCTATTAAAAATATCTATAAATTCTTTATCAAATAATATTTTTTCAAAGGTTTTTTTATAAAATATCAAATCCTCTTCTGAAGCTTTATAATTTTCTGATTTTATTTCAAAAAAATTAATTTTGTTGTTTAGAATGTTAATATTTCCAAATATAAATAAATCAAATTTTCCATCTCTAATATTATTTTTTACTGAAAATTTTTTTAGTAATTTTTTTTTACTCTTAATATTTGCCACACAACTAAAATTAATTACTGGGTACTGTTCCATTAAATTAATATCTCCTTTGCAATTTAAATAATTTTCTAAAATTTTTATTTTTTTTGAGTACACTAAGCGACCATGAGCTGATTTTACATTTAAATTAAATTTGTCGATAGTGCTTCTACTAAACTTTTTATTTTCGTAGAAAAAAGAATTTTCACTATTTATTTTTTTTATCCTCTCTCTATATTTTAAAATTTGAGTAAGATTTATTTTCTTAAAAATTTTTGGATCTAGATCCTTAATAAGAACATTTGATTTTAAAAAGAAAAAAGGGGAATAAAAAATTTGATTTTCACTATTAAATGAAAGAAGTTTGCTTCTAAAATAAGCATTTTCTAAATTTAACTTCTTGTCATCATAATTAAAATTAAAGCTTAAGTTTGTATTTAATATCTTTGATTTAACTTGACCTTTTGAATTTTTATTAGACTTTTCTTCATTAAAAATAAGTTTAATCAAAACTCCAGTGTCTAATAATTTAAAGTCAATATTTTGGTAGTTTTGCTTTAATTTAATTTTAAATTTTTTTTCAAAAACTTCTCCATGAATAATATTTTTATCATAACCGTAATTAGCATATTTAATTTTTTTTAGATTTGTTAGGATGTTTTGATCTTTCAGAACATCAATACTTAAATCCTCTATAAGCATTTTTTTGTTAACGTTTAAAAACTGTTTCAATAATTGAATATCTTTGGAATTTAAAATGATTTTGTTTTTTTTTAATTTTATCTTATTAATTTTAAAATTATCAAAATTATAAATATTTAATATGCTTGGATACAAGATTAAGTTTTGAGTTTTAATTTCTATTAAACTGGATCCAAGTTTTAAACTAGCTTTTTTTATTTTTAAATTAGGAAATGGTGTCGTATTAAATTCGATATTTTCATAGTCTTCTAACTCTAACCCATAATTAATATTGAGGTAATTTTTAATGATATTGTCTCTTTTCTTAAAATCTATTAAATTAGGTGCAGTTAAATAAACAGCTATTGAGATCAAAAATATTCCTAAGAGGTATCTAAGATAAAATAAGAATTTAACAATATTTAGATATTTGTTGTTAACTTTTTTGTAAAAATTATTTATCATTTTTTTTATTTTTATATCTAGTATATAAATGAAAATTCTCTTTTATGAATAACATAGATAATTTAATTACAAACCTTAACAAAGAACAAAAGGAAGCAGTCTTAAGTACAGAAGGGCCTAACTTAATTGTAGCTGGGGCAGGATCTGGTAAAACACGCGTTCTCACGACAAGATTAATACATATAATCAATCAAAAAAAAGCATGGCCAAGTCAAATCCTATGCGTAACCTTTACTAATAAGGCTGCTAAAGAAATGCAAAATAGGGTTTTAGAATACATAAAAGGAAGCTCAAATGCCGTGCCATGGTTAGGTACTTTTCATTCAATAAGTGTAAAATTTTTGCGAAGACATGCTGAAGCTTTAGGTTATAAAAGTAATTTTACTATCATTGATACGGATGATCAAAAAAAATTAATAAGAAACATTGTAAAAGGTGAAAATTTAGACGCAAAAAAATTTTCCCCACAATTAATAATGTATCATATTGACCAGTGGAAAAATAAAGGATTATTGCCTAAAAAAGTTGATATTAAAAAAACTAATTCAATCACAAAGTCAATTTTAAAGGTTTATGAAATCTATCAAAATAAAATTAAAGATTTAAATGCATTTGATTTTGGGGATTTAATTCTATTTTGTGTAAAACTTTTTGAAGATCACAGTGATATAAGGCAAATTTATCAAAACAATTTTAAATATATTCTTGTTGATGAATTTCAAGATACAAATTTTATTCAAAATAAATGGTTAAATTTATTAGTAAATGAAAAACAAAATATTTGTTGCGTTGGTGATGATGATCAATCTATTTATAGTTGGAGAGGAGCAGAAATCAAAAATTTTTTGACATTTGATAAAATTTATCAAAATTGTAAAGTTTTTAAACTAGAACAAAATTACAGATCTACCAAAAATATACTAGAAACTGCATCAACTTTAATATCAAATAATTCAAGTCGGGTTGGAAAAAAATTGTGGTCTTCGGCGAACGAAGGCGAATTAGTAAAACTAAATTGTTATAAAACTGGAAAAGATGAGGCACAAGGTGTTAGTGATATTATAGAACGCAATTTAAAAAAGAAATATTCACTTAATAATATTACAATTTTAGTAAGAGCGATTTATCAAACTAGAGAATTTGAGGAACGTTTTTTGCAAGTAGGAATTGGTTATAGAGTTTTAGGAGGTATTAAGTTTTATGAAAGAGCAGAAATAAAAGATGCTGTAGCATACTTAAGAATTATCAATCAAAAATACGATGATTTGGCTTTAGAGAGAGTTATTGGTGCTCCTAAAAGAGGTGTTGGTGAAAGCACACTAAGTCAAATTTATCAATTTGGCAAAGTGAATAAACTTTGTTTGGAAGACTCAATTATCAAAATAATCGAAAAAGACAACTTTAAACCAAAAATTAAAAAAACACTCAGCCAATTAATTAATTTTATAAAAAAATGGCGGAAAGACTCTTTAAACATGAAACATTTTGATTTGTTGAAGCTTATTTTAGATGAGTCAGGATATTCTCAAATGCTAAAGAATAAAAAAGATTTAGAAAATGAAAACAGATTAGATAACTTAAAAGAATTATTAAGAGCAATGCAAGATTATGACAATTTACAAAATTTTCTAGAGCACGTCGCGCTAGCTACCTCAATAGATCAAGAATGGGAAGGTGCTAAAATTAATTTAATGACGATGCATGCTGCTAAAGGATTAGAGTTTGACGTAGTTTTTTTACCTGGATGGGAAGAGGGACTTTTTCCTCATCAAAAATCTTTAGAAGAAAAAGGAGACTTTGCTTTAGAAGAGGAAAGAAGGCTAGCTTACGTCGGAATTACTCGTGCTAAAAAAGAAGCTTATCTCTCTTTCGCTTTAAAAAGAGCTTACCACGGGGATTGGATGGATACACTTCCATCAAGATTTATTAATGAAATACCAGATAGTAGTATTGAAAAAAATGACATCGAATTGGATAAAACATCAGATGAGTTTGAGTTTAATCAAGATAATTCTATTGAATTTGAAGGGGAATATCGCAGTCCTGGTTGGGATAGATATAAAAAGAATAAAGCTTTGAAATGGAAAAAATAAAACAATTAAAAAAAAAGTTAGAAATGTTTGGTTTAGATGGCTACTTAATACCAAAAAATGATGAGTTTTTTAGTGAATATGTGGACAATTATAAAGACAGATTAAAATTTATTTCTGAATTTTCAGGGTCTTATGGGTTTGCAATAATTTTGAAATCGAAAAATTACTTGTTTGTTGACGGAAGATACACTCTTCAAGCTCAAAAACAGTGTAGTAAGTATTTTCAGGTGAAAACTATTCCATCAAATTTACCTTTTAAGATTTTAAAATCTAACAAACTTAAAATAGGGTATGACCCGAAAATTGTTACAAAAAGGTTCTTAGATATTATTTTTTATAATACTAAATGTACTTTAGTTCCAATTGTAAAGAACCTTATAGATCAAATTTGGTTTAGGAAGAAAGATAAAAAAAAATTTAAATTTTATAAACTTCCTAATAATGCAGTAGGTCAAAACCATAACGCCAAAATAAATTTAATAACAGAAGAAATAAAAAAAAAAAATGCAGATTTTCAATTTATTACTTCAAGTGAAAATATTGCATGGTTACTTAATATTAGGGGGGAGGATACTAAGTACACGCCTACGCCACATTGTTATTTGCTAATTAATAAAAATAAAAAAATTAAATTGTTTTGTAATTTAGATAAGATTACAAATCATTTGAAAAAAAAATTTAAAAAAATTGAATTTATTGACATTAATTCTACTAGTACTATTTTAAACAATTTAAACAATCACAAAATTATCATAGATAAAAACACTTGCTCTGTCTTTTTTGAGAACATTATTTCAAAGAAAAATTCAGTTTTTATTCAAAACGATATTATTGAAAGTTTTAAAGCTATAAAAGCAAAAAAAGAAATTAATAATATGATTAAATCACATATTTATGATGGTGTTGCTTTAACAAAATTTTTATTATGGTTAAAAAAAAATTATAAAATTAAAAAAATAACAGAAATAAGTGCTGAAAAAAAATTATTAAATTTTAGAAAAAAAAATAAAAATTTCAAAAATTTAAGTTTTCCTACTATATCTGGCACTGGACCAAATGGAGCAATTATCCACTATCGAGCATCACAAGAAAGTAATTTAAATTTAAAAAGAGGAGACATTTATTTGGTAGATTCTGGAGGACAATATTCTTTCGGAACAACAGATGTTACTCGTACAATATCATTGGATAATTCAAATAAAAATATTAAAAATATTTTTACAAGAGTACTCAAGGGGCACATAGCTGTTTCTAACTTCAAATTAGATAAAAACTCATCGGGTTCAAATATTGACCACGTTGCAAGAAAATATTTAAAACAAATAAATTTAAATTATGAACATGGAACCGGTCACGGCGTTGGTTACTTTCTTAATGTACATGAAGGTCCACACTCAATTTCGAAAAAAAACAAGATTAAACTTAAAGAAGGTATGGTTATTTCTAATGAACCCGGTTATTACAAAAAAAATAAGTTTGGTATTAGAATTGAAAATTTAATTTATATCAAAAAAATTAAATCTAAAATGGTATTTGAAAATTTAACGTTAGTGCCTATAGATAAAGATTTAATTAATATTTCTATGCTTAACTCGAATGAAAAAAAATGGATAAATAATTATCACACTCAAGTTTTTAGAAAGTTAAAAAAATATATGAATAAAAAAGAAATTCCAGAGCTTTTAAAATCTTGCTCAACTATTTAAAATACTATTCCATTCTCTTTCAGTTATAATTTTAATATTTAATTCCCTGGCTTCATCAATTTTTCTTTTTGTAGGTTTAGAGTTTCCTACAACTAAAATATCTAATTTTTTTGAGATTGTACCTAGAACTTTGCCTCCATTGCTTTCAGCAATCGATTTCGCTTCAGATCTACTCATATTTTGAAATCCACCTGTAAACATTAGTTTTTTGTTCGAAAATTTTCCATCTATAGATTTGATTGAATAATTTTTGATATTTAGCTCATTAATTAAGTTTTTAGTGATAAGAGTATTAGTGTCGTTTTCAAAAAAACTTTGTATTGAGTTAATCTGAGTTGTGCCGATCCCATCTAATTCAACTAAATTATTTAATAATTGGCTTCGAAATTTTATTTTAAATAATTTTGCAAATTCGTCTATATTACCAAAATATCCAGCAATAATTTTAGCGTTTTCCTGACCTATATGTCTTATCCCAATAGAATAAATAAATTTATCTAAATTAATTGTTTGAGAATTCAAAATTGCTCTTTTTAAATTACTTATTGAAAGCTCTCCCCAGCCTTCTAAATTTTTTATTTTTTCAAAATTTAATTTAAATATATCTGAGGGCTCTCTAATTAATTTTAAATCCCAAAATTGATCTATTACTTTTTTACCTAGACCCTCTATATTAAAAGCTTCTTTTGAAACAATATGTTTTAATTTTTCTCGAGCAATAAACTTACACTCGTAACCCTTTAAACATCTCCTAACCGCATCAAGTTTATTTGTGCTTTTACTAATTTCTTTTTTTGTCTTCGCGCCGCATAAACAAAAATTTGGAAAAACAAATTTTTTACTTTTTTGATCTCTTTTTTCAATATCAACAGAGACTACTTGTGGTATAACATCACCAGCTCTTTGAATTTGAATTATATCTCCTAATCTTATATCTTTTCTTTTGATTTCATCTTCATTATGTAAAGTTGCGTTCGATACAACTACTCCTCCCACAGTCACGGGGTCAACTTTTGCAACAGGCGTTATAGCACCTGTTCTCCCAACTTGAATGATTATATCTTTTATTTTAGTTGTTGCCTTTTCAGCGGAGAATTTATATGCAATTGCCCATCTTGGAGAGTTTGATGTATTTCCGAGTCTTTTTTGTAAAGTTAAATCATTCACTTTGAATACTAAGCCATCAATGTCATAATCCAGTGAAGCTCTTAAAGAGTCAATTTTTGAGTGTTGTTTCTCTATATCTTCTAACCCTTTAATTACTTTAGATAGTGGATTAGTTGTGAAACCCCACTCATTTATTTTTTTTAAGAACTCTTCTTGTTTTAAAAAATTCATTGGTTGAATAGCTCCATACCCGTACGCAAAATATTTAAGTGGAATCTTAGCTGTCTCCTTAGAGTCCTTTTGTCGTAACGAGCCTCCGGCTGCGTTTCGCGGATTTGCAAAACTATCTTTTATTTTTGTAAAATCTTTTTTTCCTATATAGATCTCACATCTTATTTCCAATAATTCAGGAATATCTTTCGCACTTATCTTTTGTGGAATATTTTTGATTGTTTTTAAATTTTCTAATATATCTTCCCCAATTACACCATCGCCTCTAGATAAACCCTTAACTAAAAAACCTTTCTCATAAATTAAAGTAGCAGAAATACCATCAATTTTTGGTTCTGCAAATAATTCAATATCTTTATTTTTAAAATTAAGAAAATTATTTATTTTTTTTAAAAAATCGAGCATGTCATTTTTATCAAAAGAATTTGATAATGATAACATTGGTTTTAAATGCTTAACTTTTTTGAATTTATTAGATGGTGGTGCGCCAACCATTTTTTTGAATGAATTTAATCTTTTTAAAAATTCAAATTTAATTTCAAGATCTTGTACTTCTTTTTTTAAATTATCATACTGACCATCGGAGATAGATGGGCTATCCATATTAAAATATAATTTATTATGCTTTTTTATTAGTTTTATTTTTTCTTTGTATTTTTTTATAATCTCATTTTTTTTACTTTTATCCATTTAATTATTTAATTTTACTTAAAATTTTTGAAAAAAAGCTTTCATCTTTTTGATCTTTAACTTTTTTTGAAATTTTGTAATTTTTATTTAAAACTTTATAAGATTGTTTAAACCACTCACTAGAATTGTAGTTGTAGCCAAGGATTTTTGCATATTCTTTCGCTTCTTCTTTAAGTCCTAAATAATAATGTATTTCAACTAATCGATGAAGTGCCTCTTCAATAAAAACTGTTCTTTCATAATCTTTCACAATAATCTTAAGTCTATTAATGGCAGGTATCCATTTTTGAGTTTTTATATAATGTTTAGCAATATACAATTCTTTGGCTGCAAGTTGATTCTGTATTAAATCCTTTTTAAATTTTAAATCTATCGCATAATCGGTATCAGGATAATTTTTCAAAAAAAATTCTATTTTGTTTTGAGCATCCAGCAAAGGTTTTAAATCCTTTTTTTCATCTGAAATTTGTTCGTAGTGGACTATTGCAGATAAATAGTGAGCGTAAACAACATTTTTATCTGCAGGATATTTTTTAAGGTATCTCTCTAAATTTTCTATTGCTTCAGGATAAAAGTTCATGCCATAATATGAAAAGCTGGCCATGATTGCTGATTTTGCGGCAAATTCAACAGTTTCAAAATTAAGTTCTGCCTCTGAAAATTTTTTTTCTGCAAAAAAGAAATCACCTTCTTTGAAAGCCTCATATCCTTCATTATATAAAACATAAGGATCATTTTTATCTTTAATAATGTAATTAACATCTTCTTTTTTTGAACATGAAAAAATGAAAAAAATTAAAAAAAATATTAAGATTATTTTTTGGAACATACGAATGATATTATCAAATTTAATTGAAATCGTAAAATTTAATAATATTATACACCCACAGCTACTGAATTTTTATGCAAATTATCTTTTTTGCCTTGATCATTGGAATAATTTTCTAAAATCCAATTATCTTGATTGGAAAAAAATTTTACGAGCAATTTATTAGTCAAGGCATGGCCTCCCTGTGAAGTTTTAATGTGACCAAAAATTCTGTATCCTGATAACATTATATCACCTAAACAATCTAAAATTTTATGGAATACAAACTCGTGTCTATTTCTTAGACCGTCATCATTTAATATTTTATCTCCTTGAACAACAATTGCATTATCTAAGCTCCCACCTTTTGCTAGTCCTAAGCTTTTAATATGGTCTATGTCTTCGTATAAACAAAATGTTCTTGAGTTATAAATATTTGTCAAATCATCATTGCTAAGTTTAAATTCTTTTCGTCTTGTCCTGATTAGAGGGTTTGAATAAACAATTTCAAAGTCAACAATTAAATCATTGTTTAATGGTTCTATAGAAATAAATTTTTTTCCATCAGAAACTTCGACTTTTTTCAAAACTTTAATAAATTTTCTTAAATCTTTTTGTTTTTCTATTCCTACGTTTTTTATCGCCTCAACAAATTCAGCTGCCGATCCGTCCATAATTGGAACCTCTGGTGCATCGATTTCTACAATCGCATTATCAACCCCCTCTCCATAAAATGCTGCCATCAAATGTTCAACTGTTGAAACACTTGCGTTACTATTGTTAGTTAGTTTGGTGCATAGAACTGGCTCTATTACATTTTTGAAATTAGCCTTTACAATATTGTCGTTATGCAAATCAATTCTTTTAAAACTAATACCTGAATTTACAGGAGCTGGTTTAATTGTTATATTTACAGTTTCACCATTATGAAGACCAATTCCGCTTAATTTAATATTATCTTTAATTGTATATTGATTAGTTTCAATCATTCGACTTTATACATAAATCATTAAATTTGATTAAAACAAATAATGTTTCAAAAAATAACACTCAATTATTCAAACAAATAGTTAAATATTCTTGTTATAATAGAATTTTTTGGTTGTACTATGGGGATAGCCTCCTTTTTCCAACCATAAAAATTTAAATTTGCAGCATTGAGTAAAGAAGTTTCTTCATAAGTGTTATCTATTTTTTCAACGTCTATGTTATTTTGAAGAAAATAATTTATAAATTCTTTCGAAAATATGTCATCAAAAAATTTTAAGATAACTTTATTGCAGTGCTTATGATTTTTTAAATTAATGTTTTTATAAAAGATTTTATCAATGATTTCCTCAACCCTAGCAATTGCTATATCTAATATAATTTTTTTTCTAATTTTTCTAAAATTTTCACCATCGAAATATTTTTGTTCTAAAATTTCTTCCTTATCAAAATTTTTTTCTAAATTATTTTTAAAAAAATCTTCAATTTTTTCAATTTTTAAAGAGCAAACTTTAGCAATATCTCTATAAACTATTTCTGTTCCAAAATTAAACTTTTCTGAATATTTGAAAGATGAGTTTTCAAAAAAAATCAATTCTGAAAAATTTTTATTGAAACTAATTTTAAAAAAAGTTTCACAACTTTTATTTGTATTAATTATTTGAGTTCCTTCTGAAAAACTTTTTAACAAGATCTTATCTATTCTTAAATTAATTGTACTAAATAAATTTCTTATATTTTTTAAATCATTGTTTTCTACTAAAAAAAAAGTAAGTTCATGAGAGTAAAAGTTTCCATATAATCCTATTGGTAAATTATCACTGATAACTCCATCCAACTGACTCTTTGAGTTAAAAATATGTAAAATAGTTTTCTTTTTTTCATTTTGAGTAACTGCAAATTTAAGTGAATTTAAAATGTACGAAATATTTTCTTTTAACACCTGTGATCCATTCAACTTTTTGAAACCTGAAACATTTATGCATGAATAATTAAGCACGTCTGAAATTAATATTGCTTCTTTGAAAACATAATCAACTTTATTCTCAATTTTAGATATTTGAGTTTTAATTATTTGGCTGGCTTCTTCAAATTTAGTAATTTTACTATTCTTTATTTCATTGTTAGGATAGATTATTTTTTCAGATATATAAAATTTCAAATTTTGATCTAATTTTGCTGTAGCGAATAAGTAATTTTCATTATTTATCTCAATTATAAGTATTGGTAAATTTTTTTTCATAAATTAATTTAAAATTAATTGATTTTTAATCCGATAATCAAATGTTTTAAATTTTTTAAAATTACTTTTATTTTTGATTTTGATAAATTTTCTTAAACTTATTTTATAATTTTTACTAGGTAATTTAACTATTCTACCGTCGTGTAATGCTAAATCCCATCTGCCTATTTCATAAAAATAAAAAGATTTTATACTTTTAATTGGAAAGTCTAAATTGTTAAGAACTCTATATAAATCTATGAATTCGTTGCTTGCACCAATAATAGTAGGTAGATTTTTATAATTTTCAATATATTTATATCTAATTTTTTCTCCTTTATTTGTTATATAAAATTTTTTTTTGTTATTTAACAAAATAGCAATCGGTTTTTTTTCTGATATTAAAATTTTTATTACATCTGGATAAATTTTCTTGATTCTGAAACTTTGAATAAAAGGTTCATTAAGTAAAACATTGCGGATATTATTGGTATTCAAGAAGACTAAATTTGATTTATATAAAAAATTCAATTTTTTTTTTATATCTTGTGATTTAGTAATTTCATTATTTTCGATAATAATTTTTTTGATAAGAAAATTTGAATTTGAAAAAATTGAAGTATTAGGTTTAAAAGTACTGAGAAAAATTAAAATAATAATTGAGCCAAAAAGGGATATTCTCATTTATTTAAACTTGCATTTAAAAGAATTTTTTCTACAAGATTTTCGAACGAAATTCCTCTATATTTTGCAATTTCGGGTACTAAAGATAAATTTGTCATACCCGGCTGTGTATTTAATTCCAATAAATAAAATTTGTTTTTAAAGAATTTAAAGTCTGATCTTGTAACTCCTTTACATTGCAAAAGATTATGTGCTTTTTTTGCAATTTTTAATACTTCTCTATATTTATTTTTTTTTATATTAGCGGGCATAATATGTGCTGTATTTGCTGATTTAGAGTATTTAGCCTCATAATCGTAAAATTTTCTTTTTGGTTTAAGTTCTATAGCTCCTAAAGGCGATCCATTTATTACTGCAACTTGAATTTCTTGACCTCCAACATATGGCTCGTAAATTAATTCAAAATGTTCAGTAAAGAGATTTTTAGATGCTTTAAATAGAATTTCAAAATTTTTACAAATTTTTACACCGATACTAGAACCTTCATTTATTGGTTTTGTGACTATTGGAAAATTTAATTTATTTTTTAAAATATTTTTTTTTAATGAGTTTTTACTAAAATAATCTTTATTGATTACAAAATATTTTGGTGTGATAATATTATTTTTTTTAAAAATTTTTTTTGAGATAACTTTATTCATTGCGTTAAAAGAACTAATTACCCCTGAATGCGTGTAAGGAATTCTAAGATATTCAAAAATACTTTGAGCAATACCATCCTCCCCATTTTTTCCGTGTAAAGCGTTAAAAATTACATCTGTTTTATTTTTATTAATAAGATTCAATGCTTTTTTTTGGGGATCATGTGAGCTTACTTTATACCCAATTTTTTTAAGTGCCTTAATACAAGCTCTTCCACTTGTTAAACTGACATCTCTTTCTTTTGAGGTGCCTCCAAGGACTACAGTTACTTTATTATATTTCATCTCCAATTATTTTTATCTCTAATTCTAAATCAGTTCCTGTTTTGATTTTTACCTCATTTTTAACTTTTTCAATTAAGTTTTCTAAATCTGTTGCACTTGCCTTACCACTGTTAATAAAAAAATTACAATGTTGCTCTGAAATTTTAGCGTCTCCAACGAAAAATTTATCACAGCCGGATTCCTTAATTAATTGCCACGCTTTTTTTTGTGGAGTATTCTTAAAAGTACTTCCACCAGTTTTTACTCTACTTGGCTGAGAAATTTTTTTTCTTTTTATGAGATCATCTTGTCTCATCTTAACTGTTGTCTTTGTAGATAAAACACCTCTAAATGTAGCTGATAAAATTATATAATCTTTTGGTAAATTGGATCCTCTGTAATGAAATTTAATTTCATCTTTTTCGATAATTCTAGTTTTTGCATTATGGTCCAATACTTTGATTTTTTCTAATATTTGAGATACATCAGAGCCATAACACCCGCTATTCATTATTACTGCACCACCAATTGAGCCAGGTATGCATGACAAAAATTCCATTTTACTGATCATATTATCCGTTGCAAAATCTGATAATTTTCTGTCAAAAGCACCTGCTCCAACCTCTATCATATTTTCCTCTACTAATTTAATTTCTGAGAATTTAGAACCAAGCTTAATTACAGCTCCTTTAATGCCTTTGTCCCTAATTAAGACGTTCGACCCTGCTCCTAAAATCGATAAACTTAAATTATCCTTCTTTGCTTGTTCACGAAACTCGATAAGATGATCAAGGCTATCTGGTTTAAAAAGGATCTCAGCATTTCCGCCAATGTTAAACCAGTTATATTTGGCTAAGCTTTCATTTGTTGTTAAGTTTTTACCAAATTTTTTTCTATAATTATCTAAATTTAATGTCATAAATTATGTTTTAAATCTCTCATCCAATTTGTAATTTTCCCTGCTCCCATTCCAATTATAATTTCATCACTAATTAAATTTTTTTTGAAGAAATCATTAAGTTGTTTTTGCTCTTTAACAATTATAACTTGGGTATTTGAGTTCTTTGCTATTAATTTTGCAAAACCAAGCATATTAAAATTATAACTTTTTTTTTCACCTGCAGCGTACAGTGGGCAAATTAAAACTTTCTCAGAATTTTTAAACGATTTAGAAAAATCTATTTTCAATGAATTAATTCTAGAATATCTGTGAGGTTCAAATACAGAGATAATCTTTCTTTTACCGCAAACTTTTTTTACACCTCTCAATATAGAGGAAATTTCAGTTGGATGATGGGCATAATCATCAAAAAATTCATTTTTATTTTTTACAAGTATTTTTGTCATTCTCCGCTGAACTCCACTAAAGTTCTTTAGTGCTTTTTTTATGACATTAATCTTTACTCCCAAATTTAAGCAAACTGAAACAGCAGCAGCTGCATTTAAAACGTTATGTTCACCAATTAATTTTAATTTTATATTTCGAATTTGAACAATTTTTCGATTTATATTTAAATAATTCAGATTAAAAACTGAAAAATCAACATTTTGCTTAATATTTGAAATTTTATAGTTTGCTCTGTTACTTGTACCGTAAGTTAAAATATTTTTATTTTTCAACTTAGATAATATTTTTGAAATATTTTTATCATCTATACATACGAAAGTTTTACCAGTTGAGGGTGTTTTTTTAATAAATTTAATAAATGAATTTTTTAAATTTTCAAAATTTTTATAAAAATCTATATGTTCATAATCAATATTTGTAACAATTGAATAATTAAATGGTAATTTGAGAAAACTTCCATCTGACTCATCTGCCTCTAGTATCGCCCACTCACCTCTGCCATGTTTAGCATTACTATTTAAAGAATTTATTACTCCACCATTAATTATAGTTGGATCAAGTTTTTGGTCTGACAAAATTTTTGCTATTAAAGATGTTGTTGTTGTTTTGCCATGAGAACCAGTAACAATTATATTTTTTTTTAAAGAAACAACATCGGCTAAAACCTCAGCTCTGGTATAAATAGGTAATTTTTTTTTTTTCGCAAATAAAATTTCTGAATTGTTATCTTTAATAGCAGATGATTTTACAATAATTGTTGCATTTTTAATATTTTTTATTGAGTGTCCAATAAAAACAGCTATTCCGGCTTTCGAACAATCTGAAGTACATCTGTTTTTACTTTGATCACTACCTTGTATTTTAAAACCCATATTTTTCATCACCTGAGCTAGACCACTCATGCCAATACCACCGATACCTATAAAATGTATTATTTCTCTCTGTCCAATTCTAATATTTTTCATTATTTAAACTTTTAATTACTTTATCAATATTTTCATAAACTGATTTGTCAGAATGTTGACCTTGCTTTGCGCTAATTTTGTTTAATATCGACTTATTAGCATTTATGTTTTTTATCAATCCGAATAATTCTTTATTTAAGAATTTTTCTTCTATTAAATAGCTATAACCATTTTTTTTATAATAAATAGCATTTTTATATTGATGATTATCTGCGGAAGAAGGCAGAGGAACAGAAATAAAGGGTATTCTGGCATTAAATAATTCAGCTAAAACTGATGAGCCTGATCGAGTAATGGCAAAATTTATTTTTCTATAATATTTGCTTAAATCTTTTTCAAAATTAAAAATATTAAAATCTATATTTGACTCTCTATAATATTTGTTCAGCTCATCATTTTGCTCGGGTAAACACTGTTGAAAAATCTCTATCGGGATCTTATAATCATGGCACTGCTTAAAAATCTTCGGAAGTTTATTGCCAAAAACTTTAGCAGCTTGGCTACCACCTAAAACTAAAATTTTTAACTTTGACTCTTTTTTTGGATCAAATACGATGTCATTAAGATCTAATATTTCTTTTCGTATTATATTGCCTACAAAATGGATTTTCTTATTGTACTTTTTGTCTATACCTTCAATTTCGGTATTTGAAACCAAGATCTTATTTACTATAGGTAACAAATATTTATTTGCTTTACCGATGTGTAAGTTATTTTCATAAATCATTAATGGAATTTTGAGAATTTTCGAGGCTACACAAACTGGAAATGAAGCATATCCTCCCATGCCAATTACTAAATTTGGTTTTTTTTTAAACAAATAAATTAAAGATTTAATTAAAGCACTTATTAAAATTAAGATTGCCCAGAAACTCTTAATTATATTTTTATTAAAAACACTTGAAGAATCGATTATTTGTATTTTTAAACCTTTGAAATCCTTAAGATATTTTAATCCACGATTATCAGAAATCATTTCTGTTTGAATTTTTTTATCTGAAAGATGTTTTGCTAAACAGCATGCAGGAATTATGTGACCGCCTGTGCCACCGGTTGCTATAATTATATTAATCAAATTATTATTCATCTAGTTCAACTTTATTTTTAGTGTAGTTTAAAATTATTCCAGCTAAAATTGCACTACCTATTAGTGAAGATCCACCATAACTTAAAAAGGGTAAAGTCATACCGGTGGTTGGTAGCAAACTTGTATTTACTCCAATATGAATAAATGTTTGAAAAATTAAAAGTGATGCTAAACCACACAAAGAAATTTTTAAAAACTCATCTTTCGTTAAAGCACAACATTTAATAATTCTAAAAGCTATAAATAAAAAAATACATATAATGAAAATTGATGCTATTGATCCATACTCCTCTGATATAATCGCAATTATATAATCTGTATGAGCTTCTGGAACGCTATCTTTTAAAATTCCTTCACCCATCCCTTGTCCTTTAAGTCCACCTTGTTTAATAGCATCTAATGCTTTGGAAGATTGAAAATTATCTCCTTTATTAGGATCTATAAAAGTTATCAATCTATTCATTATGTATCCAAATTTTTCTGGTAACAATAATATTATGGAGCTTAATAAACAGATAAAAATTACAAAAAAACTTATCATGTATATGATACTAACCCCGGAAATAAAAACAGTGGCTATCCAACTGCCAATTATTAAAATAGTTTGTCCTAAATCAGGTTGATCGACTAGTAATACTATTACTGATGCTAATAAGAAAAAACTCAAGAAATACTTAATTTGTGAATTTTGTAATTTTTTTAATGTTAAAATTTTTACTATAGTTAAGATAAAAAAAGGTTTTATTAACTCAACAGGTTGTAATCTAAAAAAATAAAAATCTAACCATCTTTTTGCGCCCTTAACCTCAACACCAATTATAGGTACTAAAATCAATAATAAAAAGAATAGTGCATAAGTCGGTATAACAATTTTTTTTAAAAATGAAGTGCTTAAAGAAGAAATGAAAAACATAACAAACACTGCTAAAATAGTAAAAATAAGATGTTTTGAAAAATAGAAATAATTAGTTTTATTTAGTCTTTCGCCTGCAAGTGATGAGGTTGAGGAAAATGAAAAAAAAAGACCCAATAAAAATAGAATAAAAAAACCAAAAAAAATTTTTTTATCTAAATCTCTCCAGTAGTTTTGAATTTTATATAAAATATTTTGCATAAGCTTTACTATATTTTTTGAACTCATTCCCTCTAATCTCAAAGTTTTTGTATTGATCAAAAGACGCAGCTGCTGGGCTAAATAAAATTGTGATTTTATCCTTCTGAAAATATTTTAAATCTGCAAAAATTTTAAGTAATGAATATTTAATATTTTTAGTTATTTGGAAATTAATTTTACCCCTTAATTGTTTTTTAAAAAAACTTGTGTGTTTCCCAATAATATAAGCTTTGAAAACATTTTTTTTAACGTTTTTTAAAGTTATCTTGTCATTAATTTTTGGTAACCCTCCTAAAATCCAGAAAATATTATTGTTATTAATTAATGCAGATTTAGCAGCTTGAAAGCTCGTAGCTTTTGAATCATTAATTATTGTTAGATTTTTTCTTTTAAAGAAAATTTCATGTCTGTGAGGTAAACCTTTAAAACTTTTCATAGTTTTAATGAAATTTTTATCATTAATTTTTAGTAATCTAGACAATGTGTAAACAAAACACATATTTTCATCATTAACTTTTGAAACTAGATAATCATTTTGAATACTGGATTTAATTTTATAATATTTTTTTTTTTGCAATTCAAAAATTTTACTCTTAAAATTTTTTTGTATGAAACTTTTTTTTAGTTTTCGATTAATGAGAGCACAACTGTTTTTTTCTTGTAATTTAAAAATATTATATTTCGAGTTTTTATAATTATTCATAGATCCGTGCCAATCTATATGATCATTGCTTATATTTAAAAGTATAGCGTAATCAGGCTTTAAAAATTTGGAATGAGATAGCTGAAATGAAGAAGCTTCAATTACAATAAAATTATTTTTCTTTATTTTTAAATCTAAAATGGGTGTGCCGATATTACCTCCTAGTCGAACATTAAAATTATTTTTTTTTAGCAAATGTGAAATAATTTTACACGTAGTGGATTTACCATTGGTACCAGTCACAACAATTGATTTAAAATTTGAATTTGTTAAATAAAATATATCTATGTCGGTTATTATTTTTTTCTTATTTTTGATTAGTTCTTTTTTATATATCGATTTATTTAAACTTATACCTGGGCTTAAAACAACAAAATCAACATCATTAATTATTTGTTTTATTTTTATAGTTTTTTTTATATTAAATTTTTTTCTAAGATTAGTATTATCGTCCCATTTGAAAAAATTATTTATTTTTTTTTTCTTAAAAAATTTAATTACAGATTGGCCTGTAGTTCCCAGGCCATAAATTAAAAAAGAAGATTTTTTTAAATTTTTTTTTGTTAGCATCCACTATCTTAATTTTAATGTGGCTAAACCCACTAGAGCTAATATAATTGCAATAATCCAAAATCTAATAACTATTGTTGACTCTGCCCAACCCTTTTGTTCAAAGTGATGGTGTATGGGTGCCATTTTAAATATTCTTTTTCCAGTTAATTTGAATGAAATGACTTGAATAATTACTGAAACTGTCTCAAGTACAAACAGACCTCCTACTATTGCAAGAACAATTTCATGCTTAGCTATAATTGCAACAGCTGCTAAAGATCCACCCAAAGACAATGAGCCAGTATCGCCCATAAAAATTTTTGCTGGCGGTGCGTTGTACCATAAAAAACCTAAACAAGATCCAACAATTGAACCACAAAAAATTGATAATTCTCCAACATCAGGGATATATTGTAATTGCAAATAATCCGAAAAAATAACATTTCCAACTACGTAAGATATCAATGTAAAAGATAACGCAACCAACATTACCGGTACCGTCGCCAAACCGTCAAGACCATCTGTCAAATTTACTGCATTCGAAGAACCAATAATTACAAATAGTGCAAATGGAATGAAAAATATGCCCAATTGTAAAATCAGGTTTTTGAAGAAAGGAAAATAAAGATTGTATAAATATTCGTGATCTGAAAATTTTATCAATATTAACAATGCAATTAGGGCTATTACCAATTGTCCAAGAAATTTAAATTTTGAATTTAATCCTCTAGAATTTTTTAGTTTTATTTTTAATAAATCGTCAATGAAACCAAGTAAACCTAACCCGAGTGATACAAAGATTAAAGTCCAAATATAAATATTTTTAAGGTCTGCCCACAACAATGTACTGGTCAACATTCCGATAATTATAATAACACCCCCCATAGTTGGTGTACCTGACTTTTTAATAATGTGATCAATTGGGCCATCCTGTCTTATTGGACCAGAAATCATATTATTTGAAAAAATTTTTATCAATGGGCCTCCTATAAGAAATACAATTATAAGCGAAGTCATTACTGAAAGGCCTGTTCGAAAAGTTAAATATTTGAATACATTTAAAAACGAGTATTGATCTATAAATGATGTGAGTAAATTAAAAAGCATCAAACACCTCTTATCATAATTTTACTTATTTTATTTAAACCCGTTGCGTTAGATCCTTTTATCATTAAATAATCGTTATTAGCGATTATATTTTTTAAAATTAAATCAACATCTTCTTCGCATTGTAGAATATTCCCACGTTTGCTTTTTTTTACATTTTTATAGGTAAAAATAGTCTTTTGGCCAAAGACAAAGACTTTATCGATATCTGAGGTGTTAATAAGTTTTGATAAATTTTGGTGAAAATAATCAGATCTTTTTCCAAGTTCAAGCATGTCACCTAATATTAAATATTTTTTATTTTTGCCTTTTTTAATATTTGAAAAACTATTTATAGCATTTTTAACAGATAGTGGACTTGCATTGTAACTTTCATCAACTAAAGTAAATTTTTTTTTATATCTTCTTATATTATGAATTTTACCCCTCCCGTCTGATGGATGAAATTTCTCGTAATTTTTTTTCGATTTATTAGGATTAAGATTTAAGATTTTTAACACCGCTAAAGATGCTAAAATATTATAAACATTTACATTAGCTATCTTAATTTTTAAAATTGAATTTTCTGACTTAATTAAAAGGGTCTTGAAATTTCCGGTATTATAAATTTTTTTTAAACATATATCTGATTGAATGTGCTTTCCAAAAGTTACAACATTTAAATTTTTAAACTTAGCTTTATTATTCATTAATTTGAAAAACTTATCATCTCTGTTTAATACTAAGCTTCCATCTTTTTTAATGTTATCTATTATTTCACTTTTTGCGTCTGCTATTCCTTTTATTGAATTAAAGTTTTCTAAATGTGCTGGTGAAACGTTTGTTATTAAAGCAATATTCGGTTGTATTATTTTTGAAAGATTATAAATTTCACCTGATTTGCTCATGCCAACTTCAAAAATACCAAAATTATGCTCGAGGCCCAAGTTTGACAAACTTAGTGGCACACCAAATTGATTATTAAAAGACTTTGGGGAAGAGTAAGCTTTACCGTATGAATTAAGTAAGAATTGAAGAATATTTTTCAATGATGTTTTTCCTACACTGCCAGTGACTGCTAAGATTTTTGCATTGCAAAGTTCTCTTTTATATTTTGCAAATTTATTAAGAAATTTAAGAGTATTTTTTACTTTAATAATTTTATTTTTTTTATTAACTTTATAATTAGTTGCGATATAGCTTGCTCCCCTCTTCAAAGCTTCATTAATATATTGATTTCCATCATTTTTTTTTCCTTTTATAGCAACAAAAATATTATTTTTTTTTAAATTTCTAGTATCAATAGAAATTTTATTAAATTTATAATGTTTTTTATCTTTTAAAATTTTGTTAAGAATTTTTGAGTTAAGTAAAAAATTTTTTTTATTTATATTTTTTGTTATTTTAAAAGGTAATTTTTTAATAATTTTTTTATCTGAAATTAAAGTTGTTTTGTTAGCATAGTATTGTTGAATTTCATGTCCTTTCCCTGCTACTAAAACGGCCTCATTGGGTATGGCATTTGAAATTGCATTTTTTATAGCCTTTGATCTGTCTCCTATGTTAAAATAATTACTTCCTTTGAGGTTTTTGATAATATCATTTCTTATTTTATCTGGATTTTCTTTTCTTGGATTATCATCTGTTACATAAATATTTTTACAATACAACTTAGCTATTTTTGCCATTATCGGACGTTTTTTTTTATCTCTTTCACCCCCACAGCCAAATACTAGAGAAATATTAGTTTGATATTTATTTTTAATTAATCTTAAAACTGCACGAAGTGCTTCTGGTGTGTGTGCATAATCTACAAAAGTTTTTACATTGTTTGGGAATACTCTAATTAATTCTATTCTTCCATCGATACTTTCTAATTTTTTTAAGCTTTTTAAAATTTTTAATTTATCTAACCCACAGATACCAGCTGCAATAATTGACATTGATAAATTTTTTTTTTGGAAATCGCCAAATTGATTATGATATTTATTATCAAGATTATGAAAAATTTTTTTTATACCTAATAATTTAAGGTCCTTTTTCTTTGAAATTTGTTGAAAAATTTTAAATTCCTTATTATTTTCATCTGTAATTATATATTTTTTTCTTTTTAGTAATTTTTTAAATAATATTAATTTTGAATTTAAATAATTTCTCATTGTTTTATGGTAATCAAGATGATCTTGACTAAAATTTGTAAAAATACCTGCTTTAAAATTTATTGAATTTAATCTACCTTGATCTAACCCATGGCTTGAAGCTTCAATTATAACATTATCTACTCCCCTTTTTTTCAGTTTTTCAAGATTAGCATGTAATGAAATAATATCCGGTGATGTGAGTGAGGTTTTAAAAGTTTTATTATTAAATTTTATGCCTAAAGTTCCTATTGAGGCTGAGGAAATATTATTATTATTTAAAATTTGACGAAAATAGTCTGCAACAGAAGTTTTTCCATTTGTTCCGGTGACAGCAATAATATTTTTAGGTTTATGTTTGTAAAATTTTGCAACTACTTTACTCAAAATTTTTTCTATATTGTCAGTTTTGATTATATATATTTTTTTATTTTCAAATAAGCATTTTTTCGAACATACAATTACACTTGCACCCTTGGTTATTGCCTCTTTAATAAATTTTTCTCCGTTAAGTTTGTTGCCCTTTATTGCAAAAAAAATAAAATTTTTTTTAACTTTTTTACTATTCAACGCCAAACCTTTAATTTCTAGGTTTTCAAATTTATTCGGCGAATTATTAATTAATTTTTTTAACAACATTTTCGCTGTAAAAGTCATCATTATTTATGGCTAAAATAGGTCCAATTTTTTTTATAATTTTGCCAGTAACATAAACAGAATTCCAACCTGCTTCATTTCTATTAACAGATATATTGGCTCCTCTATAGTTGTAAATTAAATTTGGAGCCGGCTTGGGATTTTCTAACATCACTAAAAAAACATATTTTGGCCTATCAGTTGGAAATATTGAAATAAAAGTGTTGATATTGTTTTTTTTATTTTGATAATTTTCTGAAGTACCGGTTTTTCCGCCTACATCATATCCATAAATATCAGCTAAGCTAGCTGTGCCTTTTTCATCTGATACTACTTTTCGTAAAATTAAATTCATACTTTTGCTTGTCTCGTTGGATAATATTTTATCTTTTGTTTTGAATTCTTTTCTCTTAAAAATCGTGGGATCAATTAAGTCACCGCCGTTGACTATCGATGCATATGCAGCTGCAACCTGCAATGGAGTTGTTGAAATACCGTGACCAAAAGAAACAGTTTCTAATTTACATTTATTCTGCCAATTAATAGGCAAAGGAGCGCCGGTTTCTTCTAATTCAAATTTTACCTGATTTAGTAAATTTGTTTTTTCAAAAAATTCTTTGAACCCCACTTTACCAATTTTTTTTGCAATTTTTGTGGAACCAACATTTGAAGATCTTATCAATATATCCTCAACCGACATTTCTTCTGGAAATTTTTTAATGTCTGAAATTTGGTGTTTGTTTGAACAGTTAATTTTTTGAGGTATATTCTTAATAACTGTATTAGGTGTAACCAATTTTTTTTCAAGCGCTAATGCGATAGTAAAAGTTTTAAAAACTGAACCGAGTTCGTAAACGCCTTTAGTTATTTTATTCATGTATTTTTTGTCAATAATTTTCTCTCTCTTGTTAATATTAAAGTTAGGAAGGGATACTAGAGATAAAACTTCTCCATTATTAGCGTTCATCAAAAGTGCTCCTCCACCAGTTGCTTTAAAAACCTTTAGTGATGCATTCAATTCTTCATCGACAATATGTTGTATATTTGAGTCTAAAGTTAATTTAAGAGGTTCATTAATCAAATTTTTATTTTTTAATTCACGATCGAAGAATTTTTCGACACCTGAGATGCCATAATTGTCGTAATCTACTTGGCCCAAAACATGGCTAAAAAGATTAGCATGAGTATAAATCCGTGATTGAAATGGTTCAAAAATTATTCCCTTTTCACCTAACGACCATAGTTTTTCTTTATCTTTTTGATTAAGACCTCTTTTCAGATAAAAGTATTTACCTTGTTCCAATTTTTTTTTTATCCTGTTTACTGGAATTTCAGGAAAATTTAATCTGATCTTGATTAAAAAATTATCTTTATTTTTAATTAGGTTTGGGTTGATACCCGCGTGAAAAGATTTAATATTTCTTGATATCAAAATACCATTCCTATCAACAATATCTCTTCTTAATAATGTAAACTCTGAATTTTTTTTATTAAGATTTAAAACTTCAGGTTTTTTTAAAGAAATAAGTGTAATCTTTATTGAAAAAATAATTATTAATGAAAAAAAAAAGAAAAAAAGCAAATAAATTCTATCTTGTGAAATAAAAGAATTTTTAATTCTTTTTGTTTTTTGATTGGTCTCTAAGTAATCCTCAAAATAAAAGCTTTTTTGATTCAAGTCTGAAATTTTATCTTTATTTCTTTTTTTTCTCATCATTTATTTTTAAGTTTTGAAAGTTTATTTTTATTTTCATTAAAATTTTCAATAGATAAATATATTTTCGAAAACTCCATTGGCTTATATTCAATTATTCCAATATCAAGAATTTTTTTAGATAAGTATTCTGGTGAACTTAAATAGAAAAAATCTAATTGTGTTTCATTTAAATCTCTTTTATCTAAAGAAATTTTTTTATTAATTTTATAAATTTCTTTTTCGATTAATCTTGTTTTATTTTTAATCAGAGAAGTAACACTTAACATTATAGAAAAAATTATTATTGATATGTAGAAATTATATTTAAGCATAACAATCTTCTATTTTTAAATATTTTTCAAATTTTTCTTTAAGTTCTTGCGGGTAATTAAATTTATTATTATTTCTAATAGCAAATCTTAATTTCGCTGAACGAGATGATGGATTCTTATTAATTTCAGATTTATCAGCTTTGAATATTTTGTTTTTATAATCTTTAAATAAAGCATAATTGTTATTATTTATTTTTGGAAAATATCTAGATGGATTTGATTTGTTTGATGAAAAATTACTAAAAAAAAATTTTACAATTTTATCCTCAATAGAATGAAAGCTAACAACCAATATTTTGCCTCCTGGTTTTAAAGTTTTAGTTGCATTAGTTATTCCCTCTATTAATTCAGTAATTTCTTTATTAACAAAAATTCTTAAGGCCTGAAATGTTTTAGTGCTAGGATTAATATTGCTTTTAAAATTTCTTTTTTTACTTTTCTCTATTATAGAAACTAACTCATTAACTTTAGTTATCTTCTTTAATTTGCGATATTTTATAATGTTTTTTGCTATTCTAGAAGCTTCTTGCTCCTCACCTAATATTTTAATTATAGACTTTAACTGTTGTTCACTTAGTTCGTTGACCACTTTTTCAGCTGATGTAACTGAAAGCCCCATAGCCATATCCAATTTATCTTTTGAATTAAAGGAAAAGCCTCTTTTTAGGTTATTCAATTGTATTGACGATAAACCTAAATCGAAAATAACGGCTTCTGCAGAGTTGTCTGCTATAACTGTATTTATTTCACTAAACTTTTTATGGTGAAAAAAAAATCTACTGGGATATTTTTTTTTAAGATTATCACTTATTTGAAAAACAAAACTATCTCTATCAAATGCAATCACTTTTGTGTCGGAAAATTTCAGTATACTCTCTGTATAATTCCCGCCACCAAATGTACAGTCTATATAAACACCGTCTTTTTTTGGTGAACAAATTTTAATCACCTCTTTTAGCATTACCGGAAAATGATGTAATTCCGGTAATGAAATAGAGTTGATCATAGAAGGAAGTGTTATTCATTAAAATTTTTGTTTTCTCAGGAATGCAGGAATTTCAAAGTCTTCTTCATCATTTATTTCCTGATCAAATAATTTTTCGTTATTATTTTCATTAGGGTCGTCAATAACACTATCTTTTAGTGTATCGCTCTCTTCAGAAAATAGCTGAGGCGTATACTCTGCATCTTCATTAATTTGTTCATCGATGTTTGAGGATTTATTTTCTATAATTGAATTATCCATACCATTTTGAGTTTCAATATAAGATGCATTTTCAATCGACACTCCGTTTGGAATATTTTCCTCATTTGAGTCAAAAGAATTTTTTAAGTTCTGTGGCTGAGGAATTTCTTCACTTAAATTATTAATCATTGGATCCTGTTCTTGACTACCTATCTCAAATTTTTCATCAAGTTTTAAGGCAGTAGCACCATCAATTGAGTTAAATGTATTGTTTTCAATATTTGCATTTTGTGCAAATAGTCCATCTGAATTAGAAGAATTTCTATTTGGCATTCTAGAAACCATGTTTAACACTGTGTTAGTTTGAGCTTTATGGCCATCTAATGCAGTTGCAACTATTGATACTCTCATTTTGCCGTCCATGTTGTCATCTTTGATTGCGCCAAATATTAACTCTACTTCCGGATCAACTTCCGCTCTTACTTTTTGTACTGTTTGATCTACTTCAAACAAAGTAAGATCTTTTCCTCCGGTAATATTAATTAAAAGTCCTTTTGCTCCTTTAAGTGAGTATTCATCAATCAATGGATTATTCAACGCCATTTCGGTTGCAGCCATAGCTCTGTTTTCTCCTTCAGCCTCCCCTGTTCCCATCATTGCTTTGCCCATCGAACTCATTACAGTTTCAACATCTGCAAAATCTAAGTTTATGAGTCCTGGTCTTACCATTAGGTCTGTTACACTTTGAACGCCATGTCTTAAAACATTGTTCGAAAGATGAAATGATTCCTCAAAAGTAGTAGCTTCGCTTGCTATCTTAAAAAGATTTTGATTAGGAACTACAATTGTTGTGTCTAAATGTTTTTTTAATGCCTCTAACCCCTCAACAGCTCTTCTCATTCTTTTTGAGCCCTCATAGTCGAAAGGCAAAGTGGTTACTCCTACAGTCAAAATATTTAGTTCTTTTGCAGCTTTAGCAATTACATGTGATGCACCTGTTCCGGTACCACCTCCCATTCCTGCTGCTATAAAAACCATATTACTTCCTTGAATATAATTCACTATTTCACCAATAGACTCGTCTGCAGCAGCTTGACCAATATTGTGTTTTGCTCCTGCACCTAATCCTTTTGTTAGATTCATTCCTATTTGAATTTTTGCGTGGGCTTTGCTCATTTTTAAATCTTGTGCATCAGTATTAATTGCCACAAATTCTACACCTTCCATTCCAGATTCGATCATCGCATTAATTGCATTTCCACCTGCACCTCCAATACCAAGAACCAAAATTCTAGGTTTTAACTCTTTAAGCTCTCCACCTCCTATATTAATACTCATACAACCTCCCTTTTCTATTTATTTTCCCATTTTAGATTTGATCTATTTTGATAAGCTTTTTTTCTAGCCACCATTTTAAATTTTTCGAAGTTTTTTGGCTCCCATAATTGAAAGGTTTTTCCAAGACCAACGAATAAAATATTATTTTTGATATTTGCATGTTCAAGCAATTTATCAGTTAATGATACTCTGCCCTCTGTATCGAATTGTAGATTGACACTTTCAGACAATATTGATGTAGCAAAATAATCTCTTTTTTCTTCAAAAGGATTTAAAGAATCGATTGTATTAGATAATTTTTCAATTCTATCCTGAGAACATGCCTCTAACGCAGAATTATTAAAAGAAGGATAAGTAATAAATCCATTATATCCCATGGAATTTAAGTGAGATCTAAAAGTCGCTGGCACGGACACCCTTCCTTTTTTGTCTAGTTTGTTTTCGAAACTTGATAAAAACATTAAATTTTAAAACCTTTATAATTTTCAAATCACCCTCCATATTGGGATTATTTGGGATTGTATGGGTTTTAAAATAATAGTCAATACAATAGTTCTTGAGATTAGTACAAACAGAGAACAAAAAAGATTATATTGCCAGATAATCTATAAGCCGGGTTCTGTCATTAAAGATGTCATTTATCTAGATTTAGACTCTCGCCTAAACTCAAGCGGTTAACCCAGAGAACTAACTAAAGACGGTTTTTTGTGTTTACACACGACGTTCTCTCTATTTAACCTTGCTCCCAGTGGGGTTTGCCATGCGTTTTTTGTTACCAAAAAACCGGTGAGCTCTTACCTCGCCGTTTCACCCTTGCCTTGATA
>MDTG01277707.1_pt1 | contig 27255 bp, 24 predicted proteins | sample 811421 | NCBI WGS metagenome assembly MDTG01 (sample SAMN05326645, study PRJNA326480) | marine metagenome | isolation source: seawater | place: Pacific Ocean: South East | collected 2011
CACTCGAGGTCTAGTCAAGCCGTCACCGCACATTGTTCCATGCACCAATTGCAATAATGCGGTCGCAGACATTGTTACTGCGACCGCATGTTAAGGTATCGAGGAAAATATTGTAAATGTCAGATCAGACTAGAGAGGGTGGTTTAAGCGCTCCAGTAAGGCATCCCCTGAAACAAAACGAACCGCAGTTTTGGGACGAAGGTGATCTTAACAAAGAACTCGAACGAGTTTATGATGTCTGCCACACATGCCGGAGATGCGTGAGCCTGTGTAATGCGTTTCCTACCTTGTTTGATTTGATCGACAACAGCGAGACGATGGAGGTCGATGGCGTTGACGTAGCGGACTACGCGAAAGTTGCTGATCAATGTTATTTGTGTGACCTTTGTTACTTGACCAAATGTCCCTATGTGCCCCCACACGAGTGGAATGTGGATTTTCCACACTTGATGCTAAGAACAAAGGCAATTAATTTTAAAAAAGGAGAGAACAAGTTTAGAGACAATCTGATTACGAGCACGGATATGATCGGTAAAACCTTCTCACTCCCAGTCGTAAACTCCGTTGTGAATACTGCGAAAGAAAATCCTTTGGCAAGAAATCTTATCGATAAAGCTATCGGAGTTCATAAGGATGCAGCTCTCCCTAATTATGTTCGACACCCGTCGAGAAAAAAGAATAAAACTCATATTTTTGATCCAAAGGCCTTGCATAATATTCAAAAACCGAGGGTTACTTTGTTCACTACGTGTTACTGCAATTACAACGAACCTAATGTGGCCGACAGTGTTTTAAAGATAATGAAGCACAACGGCATAGCGGTGGACCTCCCCGCAAGGGAGCACTGCTGCGGCATGCCAAAATTAGAATTAGGAGATTTCAATTCAGTCGAGAAACTGAAAGATCTTAATATCCCTGCGTTACATGAAACAGTAAAAGCCGGAAATGCGATTGTTGCCGCAGTGCCATCCTGCGTATTAATGTTCAAACAAGAACTTCCGTTGATGTTTCCCGAAGATGAAAAAGTAAAAGAGGTAGCAGCGGCTTTCTTTGATCCATTTGAATACCTTCACTCGCTTTACAAAAAAGGTGAACTAAACTTAGATTTCAAAAACTCGCTAGGAAATATTAGTTACCATGTTGCGTGTCATCAGAGAGTTCAAAACATCGGCCCAAAGACCAAGTTGATTTTAGAACTCATCGGGGATACGTCAGTGGAAAATATAGAGCGCTGCTCAGGGCATGACGGGACTTACGGAGTGAAATCCGAAACATTTGAAATCGCAAATAAAATCGCAAGACCAATTGTGAAGAAGCTGAAGGAGAGCGAGCCCGATTATTACGGTTCTGACTGTCCTGTAGCAGGAAAGCATATCGAAAATAATTTGAATACCGAACAACAAGCAATCCATCCACTAGAACTTCTCTGCAAAGCATACGGAATCTAGTGCATTTGCATTGGCTTTTAACTAACCACCGAAACCCACTTGAGAGAAATAAATGAGAAAACTCACTCTAGAAGACCTACTTTCTATCGAGGACTATTCGCACCAACGAAAATCGTTTAGAAAAATTGCAATGGAACACAAAAACGATCGTAGGCTCCAAATCGGACCTAATCTGATGATGCATTTTGAAGACTTTACTCTAATGAGGTATCAAATTTTAGAACTAACACGAGCAGAAAAGATAACTAGTAAAGACGATCTTCTCGAAGAGCTTTTAGCTTACAATCCCCTTATTCCAGACGGAAAGAACTTGAAAGTTACATTGATGCTTGAGTTCCCTGACGAATACGAACGCCGGATTAAGTTGAGCAAACTATTGGATATCGAAAACAAAATCAGTATCCAATTAGAGAACATGGATCCGGTTTTTCCTATTTGCAATGAAGACTTAGAAAGATCAACAGAAGATAAAACATCAGCTGTGCACTTTATGCGCTTCGAATTTACTGACGAAATGATTAACGCTGCAAAAGAGGGTGCTAAATGGACAGTGAAATGTTCACATAAATGCTACGAACACGAGGTTTCACCTCTTCCGGAAAATATTCGATCTTCCCTGACGTCCGACTTCTCGTAGCAACCGGGAAAAGTAAGAGAGGCACTTAGCCAAAAATGAATTCCTTCGATTCGAGCGTTACTATATGATTGCAGTTTGAGCACAATGGCTTGTGAGGTTGTAAACGTTCGCAATAGTCAGCGGGTCCGCAAGGATGTTTTGAACGACTAATCCGCAAGATGTTCTGAAAGTATTAAATACACGCTCTTGATCGCGACATTAGTGCAACATTATGAAGATGCCTATAGAAATGAAATTTTGCCAACACTGTGCGTCTCTGCTTAGTCACCGAATCCCTGAGGGAGACGATAAGTTAAGATTTTGTTGTGATACCTGCGACACTATTTTTTATCAGAACCCAAACAATGTTGTTGGCACCCTTCCCATATTCGAAAACAGCGTCCTCTTATGTCAAAGAGGCATCGAACCACGCAAGGGAAAATGGACGCTTCCGGCAGGGTTTATGGAGAATGGAGAATCAACTCTCCAAGGTGCGATCAGAGAAACATATGAAGAAGCTTGCGTAAGGGTCGACACGGATGACAGCAGCTTGTACACGCTCTTTAATCTTCCTAGAATAAACCAAGTGTACTTATTTTTTCGAGCTTCGTTGAAGTTACCGAACTTTTCCCCTGGCATCGAGTCTTTGGACGTACAATTGTTCAACGAAGAACAAATACCTTGGGATGAAATCGCTTTCCCCGTAGTGCGCGCAACTTTAAAGCACTATTTTGAAGATCGAAAAACTTTAAATTTTCCAGTGCGGATGTTTGACATCGACTACCAAAAAGACCAAGGAATGAAAATTGACTTAATCAGTCAAAGTCGAGACCGTAAGAGAGAAGATACCTAAGAAACGAGAATATTCTTTATATACTCTCTGGAATGCTTTCGGTTTGATCTTTTCGCCATGCAATTATTCTCGCCGTCAGCGCCTCATCTCCCAAGGCTAATATTTGACAGGCAAGCAACCCAGCATTGAATGCGCCTGGTTCACCGATAGCCTGAGTAGCTACAGCAACTCCCTTAGGCATTTGTACCATCGATAAAAGGCTGTCGATCCCTTTCAAGTATTGACTTGCAACTGGCACTGCAAGGACCGGCAAATGAGTCAGGGCAGCAACCATTCCAGCCAGATGAGCAGCTCCTCCGGCCCCAGCAATTATGACCTGAAAGCCTCGTTCATGAGCAGTGCTCGCAAATTCGTATAGACGTTTGGGTGTTCGATGAGCACTGACTATCTTAACCTCATAACCTACGTCTAATTCCTCCAGTAGGCCGGTAGCCGCCTGCAAAGTTGGTAGGTCAGACTTTGAGCCCATAACAATCGCAACCGGTGTCTGAGAAATCTTAGAATTCGTAGCCATTACATATTCCCTAATCATTTATCGAGCGCATCGACGACCACAGTAATATCGGCACTTTACTGAAATTTCAATAACATTTATCTCAAAAATGTAAAAATAAAATCCTTCTTTAAATTAGCTTGCTAAAAAAAATTTACTAATGTCAAGCATCTCAGAAACTGAATAAGCTGGCTCCTCATAGGGATGAGCACTGATTAAGGCAGCACACGCTTCGTACAAGAATTCTTCGCCGCAGACAAGCTCTACCTTGACCTCAGAAAAACACGTTAATCGACCCGCAACCCCTACGTGCGGAAAACTCCCATCTAATGGCCTAAATTGACCGATACCCGCAGTTCGCCAAGCACAATGGTCGTAGCCACCAATTTTTCCGGCACCTGCAGAAAACAGTGCCTGAGTCACCGACTCGTAATTCTGCTCGGGAACGTAAAACTCAATTTTGAACATTTTCAATTTCATTCGCGACTATTCGAACCAGCGACGGGCATTACGGAAAATACGCATTGAAGGAGCATCTTCTTTCCAACTGTCGGGATGCCATGAGTTCTGACTCGCTCTGAAAACTCTCTCAGGGTGCGGCATCATTATAGAGACACGACCATCATCATTACAAACCCCAGCGATGCCACCTATAGAGCCGTTCGGGTTTGCTGGATATTGCTCAGCAACTTCTCCACAATTATCGATGTAGCGAAGAGTTATATTGCCTCCTTGCTTAAAAGAAGTAGCCTTTTCTTCCGATTCGAAAACTGCCCTGCCCTCACCATGCGCAACAGCTATCGGAAACTGCGACCCTTTCATTCCGTTAAAGAAAGCTGAGGAATCGTTATCAACTTTTACAAGACTAAAGCGCCCTTCAAATTGCTCAGATTTATTTCGAAAAAATTTAGGCCAGTTGTCAGCTCCCGGAATCAATTCTTTGAGATAGGACATCATCTGACACCCGTTACACACACCAAAAGCTAAGGTATCTTTCCTGTCAAAGAACGATGCAAACTGATCTCTTAAAGAGGTATTAAATAATATTGTTTTAGCCCAACCACCCCCAGCCCCCAATACATCGCCGTAAGAAAAACCACCGCAAGCCGCAAACACATTAAATTCATTCAAAGTTTGCGTTCCAGCTATCAAGTCTGTCATGTGTACATCCACAGACTCAAAATACGCTCGATCAAATGCCGCTCCCATTTCTAATTGCCCGTTAACACCTTGCTCACGTAGTATTGCAACTCGGGGCTTAGAACCCACGTTGATATAAGGCGCCACAATATCATCGTTCAAATCAAAACTTAACTTCACATTTAATCCTGGATCATCTGGATCTAAAAGCGCATCAAATTCCTCTTCCGCGCAATCCGAGTTATCTCTCAAGCTCTGCAACTTATAGCTTGTTTTGGACCAAGTTCGATGAAGATCCAGTCTGGAACTCGAAAATATCTCGGTTTCCCCACTCCAAATTTTGATAAAATCATCTTCTCGAATTGAAGCAATTGATTCTAAGAAACCAGCCACACCAAGGCTATTAGCAATCTTGAAGACTTCATCATAATGACTAGACTTAACTTGAATCACTGCCCCTAACTCTTCTGCAAAAAGCGCTTCAATTACCTGTTGCTCACTTAAGTCCTCCCGAAGGTTAATATCGAGCCCGACGTGACTTGCAAAAGCCATTTCGAGCAGCGAAGTAAGCACACCCCCATCAGACCGATCATGGTAAGACAGCAAAAGACCCTGATCACGACATTGCTGTATAAACTTAAACATCTGTATAAGTTCATCAGGATTATCTAAATCAGCAGCAACACCATCGAAGCTTCTAAAGACCTGACCCAAGGCGGACCCGCCGAGTCTATTCTGCCCCTTGCCAAGATCAATCAAAAATAATTGGGTATCAACGCTAGTAGTAAGCTCTGGGGTGAGTGTTCGACGAATATCTTCAACACACCCAAAAGCTGTCACAACAAGACTCAGCGGAGCTGTATTACTATGTTCGATAAGGTCATCTTTATCCTTCCAAACAGTCCTCATTGACATCGAGTCCTTTCCAACTGGAATACATATCCCTAACTTTGGACAAAGATCCATAGCGACGGCTTGAACTGTTTGATAGAGCTTCGCATCCTCTGACGCATAGCCGGCTGCCACCATCCAGTTTGCCGACAGTTTTACGTCCCCGATATTTTTTATATCAGTACTCATTATATTCGTGAGCGCTTCCGAGATTGCCATTCGACCCGAGGCCGCAGCGTCAAAAAGCGCGACGGGAGATCTCTCACCCATAGCCATTGCCTCCCCTCGATAGCCTAAATATGAATTGGCTGTGACTGCCGCGTCAGCAACGGGAACTTGCCAAGGCCCGATCATTTGGTCCCGATTAACCATACCCGTGATAGTTCGGTCGCCAATAGTTATCAAGAAACTTTTACTGGCAACACTTGGCAAGGAGAGAACTCTATCAATGGCGTCTACCAAACCAATACCATCAAAGTTGAAGTTGTCTCGAGGCTGCAGCTCAATTTTTGCCTTACGATGCATCTTTGGAGGATTACCAAAAAGCACTTCCATTGGTAGATTAATTGGCACATTCTCAAAGTGGGAATCCATGACTTCGATCTTTTTTTCTTCAATTGCTTCACCAACCAGAGCAAACGGGCAGCGTTCTCTCTTACAAATTTTAGAAAAAATGTCTAAGCGATCCGGAGTTACGGCGATTACATACCGCTCCTGTGATTCGTTGCACCAGATTTCGAGTGGGGACATTTGTGAATCAGAGCTGGGTACCTTCCTCAAATCGAAACTGCCACCGCACCCTCCGTCTTTTACGAGCTCGGGCAAAGCATTTGAAAGCCCTCCAGCTCCAACGTCGTGGATAAATGCGATGGGATTATTCACACCTAACTGCCAACAAGCATCAATCACCTCTTGGCACCGCCGCTCCATTTCCGGATTGTCACGCTGCACGGAAGCAAAATCTAACTGTTCGTTACCGGCCCCGCTTGCCATAGAGGAAGCGGCACCACCTCCGAGCCCTATCAACATTGCCGGCCCACCTAGCACAACAAGGCTTGAGCCCTTTCTAATCTCTTTTTTTAGAACCTGAGACTCGCGAATATTTCCAAGGCCACCTGCAATCATAATTGGCTTATGGAAACCTCGCACCGCTCCGTGACCTGTGTCATCTGCAACGAAGTCTTCAAAAGTCCTGAAGTACCCCGTCAATGCAGGTCGTCCGAACTCATTATTAAAAGCCGCCCCACCTAATGGCCCATCTAACATAATTTCAAGAGCCGATGAAATTTGTGCGGGCTTACCAAAGTCTTGCTCCCACGGCTGAGTAAAACCTGGAACCTTTAGATTCGACACACTAAACCCAGTTAATCCAGCTTTAGGTTTAGCTCCGGTTCCAGTCGCACCCTCATCTCGAATTTCCCCCCCCGAACCAGTCGCAGCACCCGGAAAGGGAGCTATCGCTGTCGGATGATTATGCGTCTCAACTTTCATAAGAATATGAACAGGCTCCTTTCGAAACTCATAAACTTTGCTAATCTCATTCGGAAAAAATCGGTGACCCTCATACCCCCTCATCACCGCGGCATTATCACTGTAAGCTGATAACACCCCATCAGGCGATGTAGAGTAGGTGTGTTTTATCATCTCAAAAAGTGAATGCTGCTCTACAAAACCATTCACCTCCCAACTGGCATTAAAAATCTTATGACGACAATGCTCAGAATTTGCCTGGGCAAACATCATGAGCTCAATATCGGTTGGATTTCGGTTGAGGATGTTAAATTGATTAAACAAATATCTAATTTCATCAGCCGCTAATGCCAATCCCAAAGACAAATTGGCCTTTTTAAGGGCCTCTACTCCTTCCTCCATCATTAAAATTTTTTTCAATGGCTTTGGAGGACTCTCTTGGAACAATTTCTTTGCTTCGGATACATCTGAAATCACAACCTCAGTCATTCTGTCGTGAATGAGGGCCTCCAGCAAAGAAACCTGATCCGCGTCCAACACTTGGGAAGAAAAAATCTGGAACTCTATGCCCCGCTCTAATCGACTTATAGCATCTAGACCGCAATTTCTTATAATATCTTGTGCTTTACTCGACCATGGAGAAATGGTGCCCAATCGAGGGAGTACCGTTTTAACAAGCTTAAATCCAGATTTAACATCCTCGTTACAACTGCTTTCGCCATACCCCAAAAGCGAGGCAAGCAGTGACGATTCCTCATCTTTCAATTCCGAACTGGCATCCACAAGATGTATATACCTTGTATCAACTTTAGAAATACTTGTGATGTGTTTTTGAAGGAGTTCACGAAACTTTTGACACTTCATAGAAGAGAATGCCGATGTGCCAAACATTACCTGCATTAAGAAATCCTAGCTATGAGATACAAACGAAGCAGAAATATCTTCATTATACGTTAAGCGAAAAGAATAACCCAACTACCTTGTCGTGATATAGTCAAATTATCTTAACCTAAACATGATGAACTTTTTGTCCGGCGACTTTCAAAAAATTTTGAAAGCAAGCTCGCGCTCTCTTCCGCCAGAATCCCTTCCGACCATTCAATTTTATGATTAAAATAATCAATATGATCGTAGCGTTGGCGGCTAACTATCGCGCCAGAGCGCGGCTCACGAGCACCAAAAACGAGACGACTCACTCTTGCATGAATTAAAGCCCCCAAACACATGCTGCACGGCTCAAGCGTCACATATACCGTCGTATTCGGCAAACGGTAATTGCAAAGCCGCTCCGCAGCCTTACGCAGCACAATAATTTCAGCATGGGCCGTAGGATCAAAACTCCGTCTAGGCTGATTATAACCGTGGGCTACTGCCACTCCCTTACCAACTAAGACAGCGCCAACAGGTACCTCACCCATTGCCTCAGCAATTTTGGCTTGCTCTAAAGCCTTCAACATCCAATGATGGTCTTGCATGGGATCGCTTTTTATCAAAATATTTTCACTCAAAATGCATCACAGTTTTGACTTTTCCTCGATATGGTTGACCCTACAGCTCCACATAACCCAGGACCAACAATCGAGCTATTTCGGGCTCATACATTAACGATAGTTCGTCGACCCTATACTTTCTGAAAGTCAGAAAGTTCATTCCAAAGATCTTTCCAACACAACTACATCTTAGATTAGTTAAGATATACTATACTAGATTGGAAAACCCCAGAAAAACTCTCGCCTCAATGCTAAAAATTCATAAACAAAATCATTGGAATAGTTATGTTCTATGAACCTAAAAAGAAAAATCATGGCCTTGCCCACAACCCATTTAACTCGCTAATCGTACCTCGTCCCATAGGATGGATAAGCTCATTAGACCTTGATGGCATTCCCAACCTTGCCCCTTATAGCTTCTTTAATGCCGTGAGCTATCAGCCGCCGACGGTGATGTTTTCCTCAGGAACCGGAGCAGCGAAAGATGGACTAAAAGACTCCCTCAGGAATATTGAGAATACAAAAGAGTTCGTCTGTAATTTAGCGACATGGGATTTTAAAGAAGAAATGAATGAATCGTCAAAAAATGTCCCCTCAGCAGTCGATGAAATTACGATGACAGGATTAACAACATTAGAGTCACGCTTAGTTTCGGCTCCGCGCCTAGCTGAAGCTCCAGTTAATTTGGAATGCAAATATGTAAAGAGTATCGCTGTTCCGGGCTGGTCTGATGCCGACAATTTTAAAATAATCTTAGGGGAAGTAATTGGCGTCCATATCAAAGACGAATTTATTAATCAAGAGGGGGTTGTTGACATCGCCGCGCTTCAGCCCATAGGCAGGCTCGGTGGAAACGACTATACATTGGTAAGTGCACAGTCGTTTTTCACTTTGAAGCGGCCTTAGAGAGCTAGGGTCATTCTTTTCTTTCGTAATGGCCCATAAGCATTCCCGTTCCGATCACGTGGCCTTCAATGGCAGCCAACAGACCGTCCTTATTTAGACCCGGCTGAAGGTCCAGATCAGCGTCCAGAGCATAAACTCGGAAATCATACTGATGTAGCTCACCGTTGGCAGGTGGCCTCGGCCCAAAATACCCTGGTCTGCGCAGGCCATTCATACCATTAATTACCCCATCTAATCCATCAACCGCGCTAATCTCCTCGTCGCTCGGCAGCCCGCCAGGCAGACCATCGACAGTGGCTGGAATATTATATACAACCCAATGCACGAAAGGACTAGGCATCATACCTAGCTCAACTACTTTAGGATCGTCACAGATAAGCGCTACCTGTTGCGTTCCACTGGGTAAATTTGCCCAAGAGACATCTATCGAAATATTATCTGAGTAAGCCGAATTTTTTTCGGGCACCATACCATGATGCTCAAAGACTGTACTCGTAACAACTATCGTGTCCTCCATAGCCGCGGCCGACGATACGCTACTAAGTAGCCAAAATGACAAAAATGACAAAAATTTCAACATAACACTTCTCCACTTATCATTAAATTAAACAAGTCAAACTATATCTAAACTAAACCGGTTGATCTACTGAGCTTATAAACCCCCAATGCCATAAAAAAGTGCAGGTAATCACCTGGCTTTAAGAAAGTAAATAGCTCAATTTTTGTTAAAAAAATGAGAAATCCGAACAATAATGAAACACCTCCAATTAGTCCGTCTCTACTTTTCAATATAGCTTGGTGAAAAATTAATGCAACGGTCGAAACGCCAGCGATTGCATATCCAAAATAGATTAAACCAAAAGCATTACTCATAATAAGAGTTACCGCGGCGCTCGAAACAAATAAAATCCACGCATAACGTAACGAAGTAGCAACCAACCTATCTCGCCATATCACTCCAACTGTGATCATTAGAATCGCAGAAGATGCGCTGAGACTTGAGAAAAATGCGTGCAGTGAAGGAAGCGGAAAGATTTCAGAAAACTTCATCACCCCAAGACACGACGCGGCACTTACTAGAGAGACCCCGAATTTAAACGTTACGGATTGGGAAGCCGCAAGTAAGATATAGAAACAAATACAAAAAAGGAAAGCATCCGATAGCGCAAGACTAATTATCATTCAGCCCTATACCAACGCGAGGAACTCCATAATGCTCCGGCACTAAAAACCATCAAAATCGCAATCGCGACCCAAAGCGTTTGTATAAAAACAGACATGTTGCCCTTTGTGCCTAGAAAAAAAATCAGAACAGTAGCCGAAAGTAGCGTGGTTAGAAGCCCTGAAAGATTCACCCACCTCGGAGGTGATGTCGCAAATTTTTTGTAAGATTCTACCGATGGCGACTCGGATTTATAAGAGGGCATGTCTTCGCCCTGCCAGGCAGGCTCTCCAAAAATACACATTAATTTCTTAGAGAAAGAATCCTGATTCTTAACACCCTTAACTATCAGATGGTAATAATGCAAATTACCCCAAACTGGATTCCAGCTATTTAGAGGTTTTCGAATTCCGTAAACAATAGGCTCCTCTTCCCTCTCAATCGCGAAAGTACCGAAAAGCTGATCCCAGACACTGAATATACCCCCGTAATTTTTGTCAATACAATAATCGTTCTGACCATGATGTACTCTATGGTTTGAGGGAGTAACTAAAAATTTTTCTAACCAACCCAGTCTGCCAACGAGCTGTGTATGCACCCATACCTGATACAACAAATCAATAAGACCGACCACAATAAAAACCTGTAGCGGAATTCCCAAAACCGCCAGCGGAATGTAGAACACCCACTTGAAGTAGAAACCCGTCGACGCCTGCCGCATTGCGGTCGAGATATTAAACTCCTCGCTACTATGATGCGTGATGTGTGCTGCCCAGAAAATATTCACTTCATGCCCAGTACGATGAACCCAGTAATACAAAAAATCATAGAACAACAAAGAAAAGACCCAGGTAAAGGGACTCTCAACGCTCCATTCAAAGGTCCCGAATCTCTGCTCGATCGCGCTATACATAAAGACGCTGATGATCGCACCGGTAGAATTAACGAATTGACTCAGGAGACCAGTGTTTATCGACGTCACAGTATCTTGGAGTCTATAAACTTTGATACCTTTGAAATAACTAATCAGCAACTCCAAAAAAATCATGGCGAAAAGTACAGGGATTACGAGAACCATGGGGGTGATAGTGAAACTAGGCATAACAAAAATCCAAACGTTATAGGTAACTTACATTATGTAAGCACGTTTTTACAGCTAGATTCAATAGGAGTAAGCGCTTGGCTAAAACTGGAGATAAAAATCGGTTACAACGATAGAACAACTTCTTCCACTAAATTTAACATTGGCTCTGGATAAACGCCCAAAATAAAGGTGCCAACAGTAACCAAAAGAAGCATTGAAACAGCGCCGAGTGTCTCCCAATTACTTCCTTTTAACTCCAAATGCTCAAGCTTGCTCGGTGATTGCAACATTTGAAAAATGACCCGCAAATAGTAGTAGAGGCCAATACCACTGCCAACCACCAATACCAGTAAAAGAATCCACTGAGAGGCCTCAACGGCGGCAAAAAACACTAAAAATTTTGAAATAAACCCTCCCGTTAACGGAATTCCTGCCAATGACAGCAGCATACTAGTCAAGACCAAGGCAAGCCAAGGCGATCGCCAGAATAATCCGGTGTAATCAGCTATCGAGTCAGACTCATGCTCACTTGAAGAGACCAGAGATGCGCATCCAAAGGCGCCTACCGACATCACCACGTAGGCGAGAAGATAGAAAACAACGGCAGCAATAGCCAATCCAGTTTCAGAAGAAATTGAACCATCACTCCTGACCGAGAAAGAAAGAATGGCAATCAGCAAATATCCCATATGCGCAATAGATGAATATGCCAAGAGTCGCTTTAAACTTAGCTGACGCAGTGCAAGTAAGTTACCCAGTAGGACAGAAACGATTGCTACTGAATAAATAGCAAAATAAACTGAGGGTATTGATAAGGCATTTGTATACATAATTAAACGAAGCATAAAGGCAGCAACAGCGACCTTTCCAACTGTAGCCAAAAAAGCACTCGCGGGCATCGGGCCACCTTCATAGACATCTGGCGTCCACAAATGAAATGGTACTAACGAAAGCTTAAATGCCATTCCTGCAAAAATGAACAACAAACCGATCCCAACAAGTACTGAAAGATCAGAGACCAACGCCCCAACACCAATAACGGTAAGCAACCCTGTCTCCGCATACAATAAGCCCATGCCAAACAGCATCGTCGCGGAAGCGACAGCTGATAAAATTAAGTATTTGAACGCCGACTCCAGGCTTGCACCTGAGTTTTCATGGGAGTGCACCGGATAGGCTAACATACCGTACAGCGCCATACTCATCATCTCTAAGCCAATCAAAGCTCCGATAAAATGAACACTTGTAGCGAGTGTAACCCCACCCAAAGTTGCTAGAAGAAGCAATAATTGATACTCGTCTCGGTCATCGTTTAAACGCATAAAATAACAAAACGCAAATAGTGATAGCGAGAGCGCAGCACAACAAATAATGGCAACAAAGAACAAGGAAAAAGAATCGACCCTGAATAAGGGCGTAATTTGTTGCGAAACCTCAATCGAAATTGATTGATAAAGCTGAACGATAGCAAGTAAAGCACTAGCGCCTAAACCTATCATACTCACGGCGGAAGAGACGACATAAACTCTTTTGATGCCGATCAATAGCATAACTAAAACAATCGTAACGCTCAGAGCGAGATGAGGTGCAAGAGCAAGCAGATCCGATCCTGAAATCGCCATCGGTATCACGTCAGATCCGCTCATTTCAAAAACTCCCCTGCATATAAAGCTGCTGCACTATCTGAAGTAACTAGTTCCTCTATTACCCCTGAAGAAAAATCTAGGAAAGTTTGCGGATACAACCCCATCCACAATAATCCAATCATCATAACTCCATAGAAGAATAATTCTCGTCCGTCCAAGTCCAATAACGTTTCATGTGATGGAGCTTTACTCTCCTGCTTCAACGGCGGGCCCTGAAAAACTGACTGCATTACCCAAAGGGAATACACTGAGGCGAAGATCACTCCAAACGCTGCTAATACTGCCGCGGGAATATTCACGCTAAACGCTCCCAAAAGCGCCAAGAACTCTCCAACAAAGTTCCCAAGACCAGGCAAGCCCAACGCAGCAACCGAGAAAAACAGAGCAACCACTGCCATCTTCGGAGCTATAATCCAGAAACCACTCATCTCCCTCATGTCTCTAGTATGAATCCTGTGCTGAAGGCCGCCCGCTAGCATAAATAGAGCTGCGGCGCTCAATCCGTGCGCAAGCATGGTCATGATTGCTCCCTGAAGTCCTAGCTCGTTCCACGCATAGATCCCAAGCAACACAAACCCCATGTGACTGACACTAGTGTAAGCGATTAAACGTTTAATATCGGTCTGTGCCAGAGCGACTTTTGCGCAATACAGAATGCTTACAACAGCAAGAAACATTGCTACTGGAGCAAAGATCTCAGACGCCTCAGGGAAAAAGGGAATAGTAAATCTTATTAAGCCATAAGCCCCCGTCTTCAAGAGCACACCAGCCAACAAGACACTGCCCGCTGTTGGCGCTTGAGAATGAGCATCGGGCAACCAGGAGTGGAAGGGTACACTTGGCAATTTTGTGGCAAAAGCTGCAAAAAAACCGAGCATGATCCACAGATCGAGAGACCTAGGGATATCAACACGCAACAAGTCGTTATAATTAAAGCTAAAGCTTCCAAATTGGAGACTATGGAAATACACCATGCACAACAACGAAACCAACATCATCATCCCTGTGACCTGAGTAAAAATAAAAAATTTCGTTGCCGCGTATCGTCTATTCTCGTGACCCCAAATCGCAATAATAAAATACATCGGTATTAACATTACTTCCCAAAAAAAGAAAAACAAAAATAGATCAAGAGCAGTAAAAACACCGACCACCCCGGCTAAAGTCCAAAGTAAATTAAAGTAAAAAAACCCGGCTCTCTCTTTTATTTCGTCCCATGCCGAAGCAATAGCAACAGCGCCCAAAAGAATAGTCAGACCCAGCATTAGTACGGTCAAGCCATCTGCCGCAAAGAAAAAATCAATGCCTAGGCTGGGTATCCATGGGCCCTTAAATTCATCTACCCAACCCAGCAAAACACCACCGCTCGAGTCGAGCATAAAAATCAAACGAAAAACTAAACTGAAAGAGACCAGAATACTTAGCATCGCGACCCAACGAGGCAACCTCGCATCCATAATCTCAGACACCCACGCCAAGAGGCCTCCAAAGAAAAAAACTCCAACCAAACTCAACAAAATCATAGGAATGCTCCCGCGCTCACCAGCAGAACAATTCCAATTACAATGCTTAAAATGTACCAGCGCAGCAGCCCCGATTGAGATCTCACTGATAAAGAATTACCAAAGACAGTCAACACCACTATGCCTGCGTAGAAAGTATCAACAAAGTCACGACGGTTAATCTTAGCCAACCACAGGAAAGGTGATATAAAAAGGAGCTTATATAAATAATCAAAACCCCAACCGCTAAACCAAAGAGCATGTAAGCTCTTCGCAAACGGGAGCCTCATAAGATTATTGACAGAGAAAATATTCGCGCAGTAAAACAGATAACTCACACCAATACCGATAAGCGGAACAGCAATCATCACCGCGTGCATAAAGGTGCTCACAGAATGCTCCTCATGCGTTCCCAACAATTCCGTTCCATGACTAAAAACACTATCGACAGGAATATGAATAAACCCACCAAAAAGAGCTAAGATCATTAAAACGAACAAGGGAATAGCCATAGCCAGACCGGTAACTTCTCCATCGTCATGGTGGCCTCGACTCTCGCCAAAAAATACAACAAAAACCAAACGGAAACTGTAAACGCCTGTAAAAAAAGCCCCTACAACTCCGCCAAACCAAAGCCAAAATCCAACCCCCTCAACCGCGAGAGCGCCAATGAGTATCTCATCCTTACTAAAATATCCGGACGTAAACGGAAAGGCAGCCAGAGCTAGGCTTCCAATCATAAATGACGCAAAAGCGACCGGAAGCTGGCGCCACTTACCCCCCATCTTAAAAATATTGTGCTCGTGATGGAGGCTAAGAATAACGGTTCCCGCCCCCAGAAATAGGAGTGCCTTAAAGAAGGCGTGTGTCATCAAATGGAATATTGATGCCGACCAAGCGCCGACGCCCAGACCTAAAAACATGTAGCCAATCTGACTGATCGTCGAGTAGGCAAGAATTCGTTTAATATCATGCTGAGTCATAGCAGTGAATCCTGCTATCAGGAGCGTAGCAAGCCCAATGAATGCGACTAGTAATTGAATATTAGGAGCCAACTCGAACAGAGGGTGCATGCGAGCGATTAAGTAAACACCGGCAGTCACCATAGTTGCAGCATGAATCAGCGCACTTATTGGCGTTGGCCCGGCCATTGCGTCTGGCAACCAAGTTTGTAAAGGCAATTGCGCTGATTTGCCGACTGCACCACCGAGCAACAATAGACTCGCTGCTACGGCGAAACCAGATCCGATATCCCATCTATCTTGCGCAAGCACCATCAAACTTTGAATATCCAGTGTGCCGAGCTGAGTGAATAACAAAAAGAGCCCAATCGCCATCGACGTGTCGCCGACCCGAGTGGTCACAAACGCCTTCCGTGCCGCATAACCGTTTGCCGGATCCGAATACCAAAATCCGATTAATAAATAACTACACAGACCAACGCCCTCCCACCCAAGATAGAGAAGCAAAAGGTTATCAGCGATAACAAGAATCAACATGGAGGCCACAAAAAGATTCATAATCGCGAAAAACCGACTATAACTTGGATCGTCAATCATGAAACCGGTAGAGTATAGATGAATCAAAAAACCGACGCCTGTTATGACCAGAATCATGACTACCGTCAAACCATCCAAATACAGCCCAAATTCTGATTGGAAATTACCTACCGATAACCAGGTATAAACGACGTGGCGCGTAACATCCGAATCCCCAGACAGAAATGGCATCACAATAGAGAGCGCCACAAGAAACGACAGTCCAATACTTCCCGCACCAATTAACCCGATTATGCCCCTAGGCAAAAAGCTACCCGCTAAAAATAAGGTCAGAAAACCCAGTAACGGGAATGTGGGTAGTAACCCCAATGACTCAAACACTTGTATCTCCTATACTCTCGCGCCAATTAACCCTTCAACTGACTTAGGACGTCAATGTCTACTGTTTTAAATCTTCGATATAACTGAATAATGAGCGCGAGACCGACCGCAACTTCAGCAGCAGCGAGCGTTAATATCATGAGGAACATGACTTGCCCGTCTGCATGGCCCCACCTTGAACTTCCAACCACAAAGACCAATCCGGTGGCATTCAGCATAATTTCAAGGGACATTAGTACAAAAACGATATTACGGCGCGTGGTAACGCCCACCAACCCAAGAGCGAAAAGCGCACTCGCAAGCAGCAAACCATGCTCAAACGGAATTGTGTACATCAGATACCATCCTTAGTAACTTCGTCTTTAACAAATTTCACCGTGATTTTGCGAGGTGATACGCAGAAATAAGCCCGGCCAAAAGTAAAAAAGAAGCCAGCTCAACCGCAAGCACATACGGGCCAAACAGCAGTCCACTGACCTCCATCACTCCCACCTCAGCGACCTCAATGGAGTTCACTGGGAAGCTGCTTAAAAGTCCGATTAACAAAATCGTAGCAAGTACAACCGGAACGAACCATACCTTCGTCGGGAGCCATGCTTTTTCTTGTTCCCGTGTTGTTTGTCCTAAATTAAGCATCATCACTACAAACAAAAATAAAACCATGATTGCACCGGCATACACAATTGCCTCCAGTAGAGCGACGAAAGGCGCTCCAAGACTAAAGAAAACTACCGCAACAGCTAGCAAAGAAAGAACTAAATAAATGAGTGCATGAACGACATTGGTTTGTAAAATAACAAGAAGAGTGGAGATTAGTGCGACAACACCCCCCGCGTAAAAAAGGAAACTCACGGCAAAAGACTCCTAGTATCAACCGGCGGCAATTCATTGCGCGCCTCACCTTTATCCTTACCAGGAATTGCTTTACCCGCAATCCGATAAAAATTGGTTTCGTGATACTTTCCAGTTCCGTTAATCAGCAAATCCTCTTTTTCCCAAACCATATCTTGACGCTTGTACTCTGCCATCTCAAAATCAGGAGTTAATTGGATCGCGTTAGTAGGACAAGCCTCTTCGCAAAAACCACACATGATGCATCTTGAAAAGTTAATACGGAAGAAATCGGGATACCAACGACCTTCTTCTGTCTCAGTTTTCTGCAGAGCAATACAATCAACCGGACACGCAACCGCACAAAGATTACAGGCGACGCATCTTTCTTCTCCATCAGGGTCACGCGTTAAAATTATTCTCCCGCGCCACCGGGAAAACATGTGCGGCTGCTGCTCTGGATATTGCACCGTGTCGGTCTCTACAAAAAGGTGCATGAAAACTTTCCACAGGCTTACAACCTGGCTTATCAGCGTATCTTTTACTAACAATACAAGCTTAAAAAATGTAGCCATTACAATGTTCCCGAAGATCAAATTTATCTATTAAATCTGCATTAAAATAACCGCGCCCGTCACCAGCAAATTGACCAGCGAAAGAGGTAGTAAAAATAGCCATCCATAACTCATCAATTGGTCATATCTTGGTCTGGGAATCGCCGCGCGAAGAAGAATAAAAAAAGCGATGAAAAAGAAAGCTTTCGCAGAGAACCAAACTATCGGAGGCAAGAGTGCCGGTCCATTCCAACCGCCAAAAAACAGAACCGTAATCAAAGATGATATTAAGACTAAGCCTAGGTATTCCCCTACAAAAAACATACCAAACTTCATCCCTGAGTATTCTGTATGATATCCGGCGCAAATCTCTTGTTCGGCCTCAGGAATATCGAAAGGCAGTCGGTGACTTTCAGCAATTCCAGCAATTAAAAAAATCACAAAGCCCACAAACTGCGGAATGACATACCAACCTCCCTCTTGCGCGATAACTATCTCCCGCAAATTAAAGGATCCTGCCAAAGCCACAACGCCAAGGAGAGATACCCCCATAAAAACTTCATAACTAACCATTTGTGCTGCAGCGCGTAAACTTCCCAAAAGCGCATATTTATTATCGGAAGCCAGCCCACCGAGCATTACTGAATAGGCTCCTAGGGAAGCCATCGCTAAAACGAAAAGTATTCCTACATTAGAATCGACAACTCCCAATCCAGGCGCGAATGGGATGACCGAAAAACTCATTAGGATTACGATCATAATAATGGTGGGAGCAAGAACAAAACTAAATCTATCTGCGAAAGGCGGTATCCAATCCTCTTTCGTAAATATTTTAATCATATCTGCTACCACTTGCAGAAGGCCGAAAGGCCCAACTCTATTCGGACCCAAACGATCTTGCCAAAAACCGAGCAGTCGCCTTTCCACCCAAATCAGCATCGCAGCGGTTACGATGACCACGAGCAAAATCGCACCAATACTCAGCCCTGATCCAATCTCCCAAGTCATTCTAGCCCCGCTCCCCAAAAAGGTCATTGACCAACAGTTGACTTAAACCTAACCTAGTCGAGGCAATCTTTTCTGGAGCCGTTTCGACCCGCTCTAGGATTTGGGATCGTCCTATGTCTCGAAAATTAAAATGAACTCCCGCAGCACGATTTCCGGGGTAAACCAAAACAACTGCATCCGGCACCAGAACTCGGATAGAAACTTCAACGCAAATCTCAGAACCTCTAAACCTAACAAAATCCCCTGCGTCAACCCCAATCTCCGAAGCGGTTTTTGGCGAAATAGCGGCATAAGCGTCGGTCATACGTTCTTGAATTGGCGGGGCGTGCCCTGACAGCTCTTCACTACCGAAAATGTGCTGTGCTGGGAAAATCTGAAGACCTTGAATCGTTTTTTCAGGGACCTCAACTTTGTATTTAAATCCTTTGTTGCAACGTGAAAGCAGATGAACTCCTGACTGCCCTTGCTTAAGAGCACCGTTAACTTCCGACTGAAACTTGCTTATAGACTGATTCGACGTCCAACTTGGCGCCCAGGGAGAAGCTAGGATGGAGGCATCCTTTTGTGGATAAACGCCTTCCATTGAAAACGACATTACCGAGTCTTTATCCACGGCCTGTTTTCCCTCATGCACATTGGCTTTGGCCGACATCGCAGTCCTGCCACTGTATCTGTGAGATTGCCTTGGCACCTTCATTCCAGCAACTAAGCTTCCCGCCTTCGGCAAGCACTCCGTTAACTTTGAGAAATCACTAATATCCTCAGAGCATTTACTTATAACGCTATCAGGACTATGGGACTCCTCGTCGAGGAGCCAGCGCCAGGCTGCTTTTGCGCTTGTTCCACAATCATTAACTTGAAAACTTAGTTGCGCTCTTCCCTCATAATTGACGAATGTCGCTTCATGCTCACTAAATGCCGTAGAGGGAAGAAGTAGAGTTGACGCCTGAGTTGTCTTAGTCTCAATGTGATCAATCACAATCCTATTTTCCAGCGACTCAAACGCAGCTATAACTTTTGCGGAGGGCGCCCGATTATAAAGATCGTTTTCCAAAATCAACGCACTTTTAATTGAATTTTTCGCGATCCGTTCAAACGCTTCTCCGAGGGTGTTGCCCTCGCGAACCATCAAGGCATGCCCAACGCTGTTACCCTCAGTCGGTAAAAGAGCTAGATCAACGGCCACATCTCTTTGAGCTCTGATACTGTGCCCTATATTCGTAGCGACGCGCAGCATTTCAACACCAGCACTTGTTCCGCATACAATCAACGGATTGCTTGCACCCAAGAGCGCTTCGCTGATTTGATTAAGACACTTCGGCGTGGGCCCGATATCAGCGTGACTACCGTCCACAGACTCACCGCTGATAACGCTGTCAAGCTGAACCGCTGCTTTCAGTAACTCGTCCGGAGCCAAGTTCACTTTAAAGGTCGCGACATCGTCCAAACGAGTCGCCCCCACTGAAAAAATTGCTAGGGGACTCAATTGATCTTGCGCAAGCTCCCTCACGGCCGAGTCCTGCCAGACCGGAATCCGACTTTCTTGTGCAAGATTTTTCGATAAGTTCCTCACGCTCTGCCGAAGCGCCAGCGCTACACGGGAAGCGACATTTGTTACATCAATTCCAAGCAACAAAACAGCGTCCGCATTTTCAATTTCGCGGATAGACGGACAATGAAACGCCTCATCCCGTAGCGCACTAATTATTATTTCGAGCGCAGCATGTTCATCATCAGAATGGCCAGAGTAAAAATTCTCGGCTCCAACTCTGCTTCTCAGGGCAAAGTTGGCCTCATTGCTCGCACGCGGCGACCCAATGCCAATTACGTTTTCTTCTTGCATTACAACGCCAAGCTTAGCTTCAGCATCACCGACTGCAATAGACAATCCACTCGCATCTTTTGCGCCACGGATTCTTGACTCAGAATTAACATAATGAGCACCGAAGCGGCCCCTATCGCATATAAAATACCCATTGATTTCATCGTTATATCGATTGACCACTCGTCTTAAGGTCCCGTAACGCTCACCGGGAGTTATATTGCAACCTACCGAACACCCCACACAAACAGAAGGCGCGACCTGCAAATCCCACTTTCGAGTGTAATTTTCACTAAAAGTTTTGTCGGTAAAGACGCCTGTTGGGCAAACTTCAACGAGGTTACCGCTGAACTCGTTCTCAAGGGTGCCTTCTTCAAATCGACCGAAATAAGTATGGTGATGAGAGGCTTGTGCTGAGAGGTCCGTTCCTCCCGCATAATCATCGTAGTAGCGAACGCATCGGTAGCAGGTAATGCACCGATTCATTTCATGGCTAATAAAAGGTCCTAAGTATTGATTATGGTGGGTTACTTTTTTCTTATCGTGTCGCCGGTAATTGTGCCCCGACATTTGAGTCATGTCTTGGAGGTGACACTCACCGCCTTCCTCACAGACCGGACAATCGTGGGGATGGCTCGTCATCAAACTTTCAATAACCCCGGCACGGAATGCTTTCGTTTGTTGATCATCAACAGAAAGAATCGCTCCGTCACTGACGGGAGTCATGCATGCCATAACGATAGTGCCTTTGGTATCGTTCTCATCCCTGTACTGCTTCACCGCGCATTGTCGACAGGCGCCGACAGATCCCATGCACGGGTGCCAGCAAAAATAAGGCACATCTAACCCCTGGGACAAACATTCTTGCAATAGATTGTTTTCGGGGTTTAATTCATATATCACCCCATCTATTGTCACTTTAGCCATTCCAACGTCCCTCTACTTTTCCTAAAATCTAACCACTCGTTCAATATTCAACGAACGAAATACAAAAATACTTTAATGTTTATACGGGCACGCGCGATTTTTTATATGAGCTTCAAACTCATCTTTAAAAAGCTTTAGTCCACTCCCAAGTGGCGCCGTTGCTCCTGGAGCTAGGGCACAAAAAGTTTTTCCAGGGCCCATGTATTCAACGTGATCGTGCAAGATAGCAAGATCTTTGTGAGTACCCCCACCACGCTCAAAATCTTCGAAGATACTATCCACCCAAGGCAATCCGTCGCGGCAAGGGGTACAAAATCCGCACGACTCGTGCGAGAAAAATTTCATAAGATTTCCTATCATGCCGACAGGACAGGTCTTATCATCCAAGAGAATCATCGTTCCAGTTGCAAGGCGACTGCCTAACTTACCGATCGCGTCATAAGTCAGTTCAGTGTCCAGATGTTCAGGAGTTAAAAAATCAGTGGAGCCACCGCCGGGCAAAAATGCTTTTAAGGAATAACCTTCTTGCATACCACCACCATATTCCTCGATCACCTCTCTGATGGTTACGCCGAGAGGAAGCTCCCAGCACCCAGGGTTCTTAACCCTCCCACTAAGACCAAAAATCTTGGTACCAAAATCTCCGCCTGAACCAATCGATTGGTACCATTCAATTCCATTTGCCATAATTCCAGGCAAATTACAGATCGTCTCTACGTTGTTGACAATCGTTGGCTTGCCCCACAACCCGCTGACTTGAGGGAAAGGTGGTTTCGCTCGAGGATTTGCTCTTTTCCCCTCTAACGCATTTAGAAGCGCCGTCTCTTCTCCACATATATACCGCCCTGCGCTAGTATGCATAACGATATCAAAACTAAAATCACTGCCAAAAATATTGTCCCCTAAGTAGCCTTTATCTCTCGCTTCCGAAATCGCCTTGACTAGACATCGTTCCGATTCAAAATATTCTCCGCGAAGGAATATGAAGGCTTTGCTTGCCTGAATAGCGAAGGCCGCGATGATCATTCCTTCAATCAAGAGATGCGGGTCCCCTTCCATGAGCATTCTATCTTTAAACGTTCCAGGCTCCATTTCATCAGCGTTCACTACCAGGTACTTTTGAACTTCACTATCAGGCCCTTGAGGAACAAAGCTCCATTTGAGACCGGTAGGAAATCCTGCCCCACCTCTTCCCTTTAAGCCGGAATCCTTGACCATTCCCAGCATAGAACTTGAATCCATTCCGGACGAAATTTTTTTTGCCCCCAAATAACCTCCAGCGCGCTCGTAACCATCCATATCGAGGGCGCCTCGTGAAGGATCAATGTTCTTTGTTAAAGGCCGTTCGTTACTACCTATCATGCCTACTCCCCAGACTTGTTTTGGGCTTTACCAGAACTCGACAAACTTTTGATCGAATCTGCAGTCAAATTTCGGTGCATCTTTTCACCAACCAACATTACGGGCGCTTTATCGCAGTCTCCGAGGCATGGCACCGGGATCAAAGTATATTCTCCGTCCTCTGTAGTTTCACCGTAATCAATACCTAAATGGTCATTAATTTCTTTTCGGATTTTTTCACAACCCATAATCCAGCAACTGACACTATCGCAAAAAAGGATCACGTTTTTCCCAACAGGACGCCGATAAATCAAATTAAAAAAAGTGGCTACTCCTTCCAGCTCACTTAGAGCTATATCCAGGTACTTTGAAATAGCAAGCATGCTCTCATCGGAAACCCAACCGTTATGACGCTGGACAATTTTTAACGCCTCTAGCCCAACCGCTTTTTTGTCTGGGTAAAGGGTAAGCTCGTGCTCAATCTCTTTAACTTCAGCTTCACTGAGTTCTCGAGCAATTTTTCCGGAACTGACTATAACTTCACGATTCATTGAGCGCTTCTCTCACTGCCTAACAGAATTAGTACCCTTACCGAATGTTCATCATTCCACATCTAAACCGTTGTTCCAAAAATTCGCCGAACACGATGGGACTTAACTACCTGTCTACGTCGGCCATCACAAAATCAATACTTGCGATTATTGCAATTAGATCTGACACCATAAAACCGCGCGAAATTGCTGGTATCATTTGCAAATGCGCGAAGGAGGGAGTCCGAATTCGGGTTCGATAAGAAGTCGTATTTCCATCACTGACCAAGTAATATCCGTTTATTCCCTTCGTCGCCTCGACCGCCATTGATACTTCGGTAGGCGGAATAACCGGGCCCCAACTCACACTTAAAAAGTGATTAATTAAAGTCTCAATATCTTTCATTGATTTTTCTTTACGAGGCGGAGTGGTCAGTGGATGGCTCGACTTATAATCACCCGACGGCATGTTATCGACACACTGTTTAATAATTCTCAAGCTTTGCCGCATTTCTTCAACGCGAACCGCGCACCTATCGTAGCAGTCACCGTTTTCTGCAATTGGAATATCAAATTCAAAATTTTCATATCCACTATAGGGTCTTTGCTTCCTATAATCCCATTCGTACCCTGTTGCGCGGAGGCCCGCTCCAGTAACTCCCCAATCGAAGGCTTCTTCCGTTGTATATGATCCGATGCCCTGTGTGCGCCTCTTAAGAATCCCGTTATTCAATACCATGCTGTCATATTCATCCAAACGGGCTGGCATAAAATCAAGGAGTTCTCGCACCCTTTTTTCCCAACCTGCAGGCAAATCTTGAGCCACCCCACCAATACGGAACCAACCGGGATGCATGCGGGCTCCGCAAATAGATTCTATAATGTTAAAAATCCGTTCACGCTCAACAAACATATAAAAGATCGGTGACAGCTGCCCTACGTCCTGAGCAAAAGTTCCATAAAAGAGGAGGTGGCTACAGATCCGAAACATTTCCGACAGCATTATCCTAATAACTTTTACTCGCTCTGGTACCTGAATACCGGCCATTTTTTCGACGGCCATCACATAGGGGAGGTTGTTCATTACGCCACCCAAGTAATCTATCCGATCTGTATAAGGAATGAAGGTATGCCATGACTGTCGCTCTCCCATCTTTTCAGCACCGCGATGGTGGTATCCAATGTCGGGAACTGCGTCAACTAAAATCTCGCCGTCAAGTTGCACCGCGATTCGGAATGCTCCGTGAACGCTCGGGTGATTTGGGCCCAAGTTCAAAAACATGAATTCCGATTCGTCAGACTTCCTCTGCATTCCCCACTCTTCCGGTTTGAACTTGAGAGCTTCTTGCTCCACATCCGTTTGCGCATCACTTAGTGAAAAAGGCTCCATCTCAGTAGCCCGCGCAGGATGCTCTTTTCGTAATGCGTGACCCTCCCACGTTGGAGGCAACACCAAGCGATACAGGTTGGGGTGACCATCAAACCGAATGCCAAACATATCCCACACTTCACGCTCATACCAATTAGCATTGGACCAAAAATCCGAAACCGTCGGAAGAATAAGATCCGCATCAAAAAGCGGAACCTTTATCCGAAAATCGCAATTGCCGCTGAAAGACATTAATTGATACATAACAGTAAATTCGCTCAAAGGCTGCCCATCGCGATGAACGCGAGCCCGCTCGTCTATCGCCGTTAAATCAAAAAGCATCTCGAATCTATTTCCAGCAAACAAGTTCTTACGCAAACAATTAAGCACACTTTTAACTTTCGCCCGATCAAACCAGAGGGTTGGAATAAAGTCACAATTCGCCTGCTCCGCAAGTATGTCTCCAGCGAATTCTTTTCTTAAAAGCTCGAGCGCGGCCTGAGCAGCCGCCGGAACGTCGCCTCGAACCGTGTTTTCTCTTATGTGTTCAGCAGCTAGCATTTACCCTATAAATTCCTGTTAATTTGAAATAAAGTTTATCTTCGAGGCGGAGTAATAGATCGCTTCGTTGGGGCGTTCAAATCTCATCTGGCGATCGCAACTCAGTTGCAGCTATCCTCTCGGGCCCCCGGACCACACGCTGCACGTCATCCTTCTCGCGTTGAATAATACCTTGCTCATTTATTACCCAACTTAACGGACGCCGCTGCTTTCCAATTTGCTCCTGCAAAAGTAAAAGGCCCTGCAAAAGCGCTTCTGGCCTGGGAGGACACCCTGAGACGTAGACATCGACTGGCAGAAACTTGTCCACACCCTGTACCACCGAGTAAATGTCATACATGCCCCCCGAATTGGCGCAGGAACCCATCGATATCACCCACTTCGGCTCCAGTAACTGGTCGTACAGCTGTTTAACCACGGGAGCCATCTTCCGAAAAACTGTTCCCGCAATCACAATCATATCTGCTTGCCTGGGGGTTCCCCGGATAACCTCTGCACCGAATCGGGCTAAGTCGTGGCGACTTGTAAACGCCGTCGCCATTTCAACATAACAACAAGAGAGGCCAAAGTTAAATGGCCAAATCGAGTTCTTGCGGCCCCAGGCGACCATGTCTTCGAGTGTCACCATCATGACGTTATTTCGAATAAAATCATCAGCGTCGTTACCACCACGCTGAGGCGCATTGGACTTTTCTGCAGACTCAAGGCTCCAACTCACAGCTTAAACTCCCGTTTATTTGTTACACCACCTGGACCGACCATCCCTCGAAGTTCCCGTCTCTGAACTTGAGTACGCCAGTCGAGTGCACCAATCCTATAGAGGTAAAATAGCGCTACGAGCAGAACAAAGATGAATACCGAAATTTCAATAAATCCAGCCCAACCCGCCTCTCGAACAGCTACGGCCCAGGCAAACAAAAAGACCACTTCAAGGTCAAAGATAATAAAAAGAATTGCCGGCAAATAAAAGTGGATCGTAGTTCGAAACTTTGCGCTTCCAACTGAAACAATACCGGACTCAAAGGGCAAGTTTTTTGAATGCGCAGCTTTTTCTTGACCCAACACAAAAGAGAGACCCAACATCGTCAAGACTATGGCGAAAACAGCAAATCCATAGATTAAGAAAGACGCGACTTCAGGTCTCACAATTTCCATCGCTACAATATCCAAAAGTACTTTCCTCAAGGTTCGAATTTTTTTGCGGCTGAGTTTACATCACCCTTGCACAACCGAAGAGTATGTAAGCGCTTGGCCTAACAGACCAAATTCTCTCGAAATTTAGGCTTGGCAATTTAGCCCCCCAACATTTCTGAAGCGGGATCAAAAATTGAACAAAAAAAATCGGACGAATTTTATCACGGCGACCGGCGCGTATGCTAGGTGTTTGTCAAATCTTTCCGACGGTTAAGTACATTCGCACCGTGATAGGAATAAGCAACATCAAAACTCTCTCTACATGATAATGATTCTCAAAAACAGCGCTAACTTAAAACCAAGACCGTTTACCGTGGGGCACAAGTCAAAATCTGTGAAGCTTATTACGTTCACCTATAATCATCCCGCCTAAACCCGATCAATCATCGGCGAGTAGCTTCGGCTATCAGAGAAAAATCAAGGTCTGTAAATTTAAATGTTTGCCCATCAATCAATCTCTCGCCGACTTCTTGTCGCCAATCAAAATGCATACCGACTTCTGAAATTCTTGGACCACGCACAGAAAAAACTACTGAA